>Ga0210046_1000529_pt1 | contig 36066 bp, 30 predicted proteins | sample CryGeyCG2114_250_FD_185461 | JGI IMG/M metagenome (GOLD analysis project Ga0210046, IMG submission 185461) | Groundwater microbial communities from aquifer - Crystal Geyser CG18_big_fil_WC_8/21/14_2.50 (SPAdes) (version 2) | ecosystem: Environmental > Aquatic > Deep subsurface > Groundwater ...
TGGTTCCGTGCTTTTCAGGATAAATAATTCCGCTGTTCTTTAGTATAAGTAAATGTTGGGATGTGGTAGATTGCGAAATTTTTAATGCTGTCATTACGTCTGTTACGCAACATTCATCGTCGGACAATACATCTACCATTTGCAATCGAATCGGGTGCGACAGTGCTTTGAATAGTCGAGCACTTAATTCATAGTCAATTTTTGTCATTGAATCAATATTATTTAATTAGGATAAAAAGTATTATAATATTCTAATATAACAATATATATCAAATAGAAAATGGTCTTATCGAAAAGCCGTATGTACTTTTTAAATGAAATGCGCTCAAAGATCAGTGAAACTTTTCTTCCCTGGCGAGCATTTCGAGTATCATTTTCATTCTTTTCTCTCTGGTTTCAGGCTTTTTTGCTGTTTGTAGCCTCCATCCGATGGCATAGGTATTGGTTTTATTTAAGGAATTCCTGTGTCTTTTTTATAAATCCGCAACCATACCCCATTTGAATTTCTGTGGTTCTGCTCAAGCCACTCGTTCCATTCCTGTGGCGAGTTAAATGAAATAATTGGCTGATCGCTATTATTTGATTTTTTCGTGTCACTCATCACTCAAATACCCTTTGTCCGTTAATCCATGTTCCCTTCACCGAAATGCCCGTAATATCCTGCTCGTCAATGGTCATCATATCATGATCCAGCATCACAAAATCGGCGTCTTTTCCGGCTTTGATGCTGCCTTTGCGGTCTTCATCAAAGCTTCCCCTGGCGGGCCAAAGTGTGATGGAATACAGGGCTTCCTGTCGCGTTAGCGCGTTTTCCATCTGGAAACCACCATCCGGCGTTCCGTCCAGGTGTTTCCGGGTTACAGCCGAGTAAAAAGTGTACAATGGGTTGATGTCCTCAATGGGGAAATCGGTACCATTCACCAGCCACCCATTTTCCTCCAGTAGTTGTTTGGTGGGATAGGCTTCTTTTATCCGATCAGGACCTACCCGTTCATCTGCCCAGTCCATGTCCGATGTACAGTGTGTGCTCTGGATGGATGGGATTACCGAGAACTTGCCAAACTTGTGCATGTCTTCTGTATTTACTATTTGTGCATGTTCGATACGCCAGCGCAGGTCGTTTTTCTCTTTGAGAATGGCTCCATAAACATCCAGCGCCAGTCGGTTGGCCGAATCGCCAATGGCATGGGTGTTCACCTGAAAACCACTCTCAAAGGCCAATCGGCACAAGCTGTCATAATACGAGGTCGGTTCCATCTGCAACCCCGAATTTCCCGGATCATCCGAATAGGGATATAGCAACAAAGCACCCCTGGACCCTAGCGCTCCATCGGCATACAACTTCACGCTGCTTACCGTTAATCTATCCTCATGAAGTGGGCCTTTTGGGAAGAAATAATCCAGGTTTTCCTTTGCGGGACTCAGCATGGCATACACTTTCATCTGAAGCTGTCCTGCTTTCTGCAGCGAATCAATTAAGAGAATATCTTCCTTGTCAAGGCCTGCATCGGTAACGGTAGTTAATCCTTTAGCAAAACAGTTCTTCTGTGCCAGCATCAAAGCGTTGATTTTCTGGATATCGGTTGTTTTTGGGATAAAACCCTTCATCCGGTCGGCGGCATTGTCGAGCAAAACGCCTGTAGGCTTGCCATTTTTCAGGATAATTTCACCACCCGCGATTGAGGTGTTTTTATCAATTCCTGCAATGGCCAGGGCGGCAGAGTTGGCCAGAACCGCATGTCCGTCGATGCGGATGAGCACAACGGGAATTTTTGGAAAGATCGCATCCAACCGGGTATTATCGGGAAATTCCTTCATTTCCCACAGGTTTTGATCCCAGCCACGGCCAAGAATCCAGTGGCCCGGGTAGTCCTTATGAAATTTCTGTAAAGCAGCGAGTAAGTCATCAAAGGAAGTTAACCCTACCAGATTGGCATATTGGGTCAGCGCGAGGCCATAACCCATAAAATGACTGTGACCATCGTTAAAACCCGGATAAACAGGCTTTCCTCCTGCATCCAGTTTTTGGGCACTTTCAAAATTAGCCAGTATTTCAGCGTCCTGGCCTACAGCCACAAATTTACCTTTGTCTACAGCAAAAGCAGTGCCCTTCGAGAATACGGTGTCGAGGGTGTAAACAGAAGCGTTATAGACGATTAAGTCGACAGTTTGTTTATTAGGGATGCAGGATGTCATGGTTACAATGGATATTAACAGAATCAGAAAAGTAGGTTTTTTCATCGTCCCGGTATTTATAGTTCAGGTTTAAAATATTTTGATTCGAAGCGCAGTGTAGTCGGATTAAAGATCACTCCTTCCTGATCGAAAAGCTGGTTGATATGCCCGTTTTCGATCAAAGATTTGGGAGTTCCCGCTTCAAAAGTATGATTTTTTCCAACCAGCCAAAGCTCATCGGCAAATTGCAACGCCAATTCGCTGTCGTGCGTGGTAAGCAGAACGGTTTTCGTTTTGTCAGCCACCAGGCCCTTCAACAATTGCATGATGGCTACTTTTCCGGGAGAATCGATAAACGCGGTGGGTTCGTCCAGACAAATCAAAGGGGTATTTTGGGCGAGTGCCCTGGCAATCATGGTTTTTTGCTTTTCGCCATCACTCAACGAGAAAAACCTGCGCTCCGACAAGTGCGTTACTCCGGTTGATTTCATGGATGATGAGATGATTTGCCTGTCTTCCTGCGTTAACCTGCCCGTGAGCGATCCGTAAGGATACCTGCCGGTGGAAACAACATCCATCGCAGTCAGGTAGCGGTCATCAATTTTATCAGTCAGTACTGCCGACATACACCTTGCCACCTGTTTCACCGACATCTGATGAAGTGGCTGGCCTTTCCAAAGTACCTCACCCGATAGGGGAGCAAGGTGACCGAGAATGGTTTTCATCAAAGTAGATTTTCCGGCACCATTGGGTCCCAGGATCGCCACAAACTGACCCAAAGCCAGCGATGTTTCTATTCTACGGCTGATAACAACAGGATTTTTCCCACCTGAATAACCCGTTTCAAGCTCCTTTAGCTGAAGCAACGTTTCTATATTTAGTGCCTTATTTGCCATAAGACCTCCCTTTTATAATCACCCAGATAACAATGGGAGCACCAATAACCGAAGTAACTGCGTTGATGGGCAATGATGAATCCCATCCCGGCAAACGGGCAATGAGGTTGCAAAGCAGACTAAGTGCGGCACCAATAAGCAACACCGCCGGCAACAAAACCCGGTGGTTGGAGGTATTAAAAAACGTGCGTGCCAGATGAGGAACGGCCAGTCCGATAAATGCAATGGGACCGGTAAAGGCCGTGCCCAACGCAATGAGTATTCCCGAAATCAGAATAAGCGACCGTTGCACAACACGCGTGTTAAAGCCGGTACTACGGGCGTAGCTTTCTCCCAAAAGGAGCGCGTTCAGTGGCCTGATAAACCAAAACGCCGATGCCGAAGTGAGTAAAATCCCAAGAAGCAGTCCCAGTGCCTGCGAAAGGCTGGTTTTTGAAAAGCTTCCCAGCCCCCAGAGAACATACGCTTGCAAGTCCTGCGAACTGCTGTAGAACTGCATGGTTCCGACGGCAGCACTTACCAGATAGCCGATCATGATGCCAATAATCAACACTGTAACGGCGTGGCCGATACGTGATGAAACAAATACAATCACCGACAATACGGTCAATGCGCCGGCCAGGGCGGCAACCACCATCAGAAAATCACGGTAGAGCCAGTCGTTGCTAACCAGATAAACGCCGGTGGCACCTCCAAATAACAGCACCAGCGCCACGCCAAAACTGGCACCGGAACTGATACCCAGAACAGAAGGTCCCGCCAGTGGGTTACCAAAAGTGGTTTGAAGCAACAAACCCGCCACACTCAGGGCCATCCCAACCGCCAGGGCCGTGACAGACTGTGGCAATCTGTACTGCAACACAATGACCTGTGAAACACGATCTACCAATGGATTTCCGGTCAAGATGCCCCAAACATCCCGCCACGCCAGCCAAACTGAACCATACCAGAGATTGGCGGCAAAAAGCACCAATATAAACAGTCCGACGACTGCCATCCACAAAGTTCTATTTCCTGTTGTCGACATGCAGGCCAAAAGTACTGTTTTCCGGTCTATTCTTTAAACAGGCCACCAATAAATTTTCAAGAAAGGATTTGTTGAGAATCGGGTAAAACAGGATGATATCAGGGAATCAATTTGTAGTAAACAGGCTTATAATCAGGAAGCAGTTCCGGATGAAAGGCATGGATTAAGTCTGCCAGCTGAACCTGGGGCTGAAGAGGTCCCTGTTCAAAATATCCGGTTTTACGCGAATCACAAAAAAGCACTTTCCTGTTTTTAAACGCATCGAAATGGGAATAAAATTCATTTTCACTGCCCAGCTTTTCATAGGATGGATCACCTTCATAAGACCCGACAATGCGCCAGAAATCAGCATGTGAGGCTTTGCTGAGCACCGTTTCCAGATTTAGGGGAATGCTGGCGTTGTGTGGGTCGTCCCTCCAGATATAATCGCCACCTGCATCGGCAATCATCATGGCCATGTAGCTTTGTCCACCGGGCACATACCACTGATCGGCAAAATACTTGTCTGACATTACGGTAGGACGGTAATCCACGCTTGCAGCCAGCTTTTTGAGGCTGTCATAAGATTGTACCATCGTGTTGAACAGGCTGTCTGCTTTTGGAAGCTGACCGAAAAAGAGGGCAGTAAACTTGATCCATTCGGCCCTGCCCAGGGGATTGGTCTCCAGAAAATCCAGAAATGGAATCATAATCTGGTGGCTGGCTGCCAACGGATGCGCTTCATTAAGCTGATAGGGCGAGTAAAAAATAACCTGCGGATGCAATGCGAGTGTTCGCTCCACAAAAAAAGCACCGTTGTTTCCCAACTCCACAGCCTTGCCTTCTTCAATACGCTGTTTCATGATGGGATTGGTAATATACCTGGCTTCCGACACTCCCACTACCCTGTCCAGCTGGTTTAAGATGGCCATGCTGCTTAGCTGGGTAGCAGAAAATACCGCTACACTATCGATGGGCACCTGAAGTGTCAATTCATCGTTATTTGATTTGAAATCATTGCTTTTAGGAACCAATGTGCACGAAAAAAAAACCTCCTTTGGAGTTTCGGGGTTAAAAATCAACAGGCGGTATGTTCCGTTCCCCTGATCGAGAATGTTAAAACCATGCGCATATCTTACAATACCCTTTGGTGATAGATTTTCATCGGATTTACCAGCACTTGATTGCGGGCCATTACATCCTGAAATGACCAAAACAACCAGCAGGATTATCATGCTTAAAACCCGAAATGCTTTACTGAATAAGGAAGAGAGAACTTTCATGCAGCAAAAGTAAACATTTAGTGATGGAGATACTTTGTGTGAATTGTTTAGGTTTTAATAAATTTCACCTACTTTTATCCTATGAAAGAAAGTTTCCACACATCCCGCATTTTCAATTTAGGATTCGTCCTTGTCTGGACGTTGATCCTGATCGGTTGTACTACTGCAACCCAACCTTCACTGACCATTGCTGTCAGCAAGCAAAGCGATGCCTATGTTCAATGGCTTCAGCGCAACGACAGCACGGTAAAAACCATTAATCTTTATCCATTGGGAATTGACTCGGCTTTGTCTATTTTAAGCGAGTGTAATGGTCTGCTCCTGACAGGCGGTGAAGATGTTTATCCCGGATATTATGATCAACTTGCTGATACTTCACGTTGTGGTGAATTCGATCGTTACCGCGACAGCCTCGAAATGGCGCTAATCGATTTTGCTGTTCAGCACAAAATTCCAATTCTCGGAATTTGTCGGGGTGAGCAGATTTTAAATGTGACCCTGGGAGGCAGCCTGGTTGTGGATATTCCAACCGATTTTGATACCACTGTCATTCATCAGCAGGAAGATTATCTGCATTGTTTTCATCCGGTTACAGCCGTTGCAGGTTCCGTTTTAATGATAATGGCAGGAGCCGAATCAGACTCCGTTACCAGCAATCACCACCAGGCCATTGATCGGTTGGCCGGACCACTCTCGATCGTGGCCTATGCATCTGATAGTCTTCCTGAAGCAGTTTCCTGGAAAAATCCTGAAAACATGGGCTTTTTGTTTGCAGTACAATGGCATCCCGAACGGATGAAACCCGGTCGTCCATATTCTGACCCCATCGGACTTGCTTTTCTGGCTAAAGCCAAAGCCTATCACAAAAAGTAGTATGGGTGATTTGAAACACTCCGAAAAGACAGAATACCTCTTGATTACCGGCGCATCCAGTTTTATCGGTACCTTTCTGATTGAGAAATTACTGACCGAAACCAACTTTGAGCTGGTGGTTACAGGAAGAAATCCTATTAGCATTTCTGAAGTTAAAAATACCCGGGTTCATTTTGAGGAAATGGATTTGCTTCAACCCGATTCGTTTGCAAAGGTGTTTACCAAATATCGCATTTCAGGCATTTTTCATCTGGCGGCTATGGCCAGGTTATCGGAAGGAGAGAACGATCCCATCCAATCCATCAGGATCAATTACATAGCTTCGGTTGAGTTGATTCGTCTTTCCATACAGCATCAGGTAAAAACCTTTGTGTTTACTTCGTCTGATTTGGCCCGACAACCTACCTCTGTGGTAGGCATGTGTAAATTCCTGGTGGAAGATGCTTTCAGAAAAATTCAAAGCGTAAACAACCAATTTATCACCATCCGTTTGGCCAATGTAATCGATAGTCCGGGTGCGGTTACCTTGATTTTTAAAAGGCAAATAGAGCAGGGAGATCCCGTTACCATCACCGAACCAGGCATGAGTCGCCGTTTTATAACAGGCCCTCAGGCTGCTGAGTTTATCTACCATGCTTATCTTTTCGGCCAACACAACGACTTGTTTGTCAGTACCGACAAGGCTGTTATCATTACCGATCTGGCCCATCAACTCATGCGCCAAATGGAAAAAACCGTTCCCATCTGGTATATCGGTGCTAAACCCGGTGAACGGTTATCGGAAAAAGGTTATTTAGATGGCGAGGTATATCCAACTTCACTGTCTGGCTTAGGAAAGCTGAGAAATAACCTGTCTGATCAAGAAGAAACGTCTCGAAATCAGGAGCAGTTATTAATGAAAACAAAATTACATGGGGATTTGGAGGTTATACACAAACTCAATGAGTTATTTGAAACTCCGGAAGCATAACTTTCTCTGATCCTTTGGTATTTAGTAATGCGAAATAGCATGATTTTCAATTAAATGTTAAAGATCAGGATGATTTAATGTATATTTGCAAAAAATAATCAGCCTGCATGTAAGCTGACCCTCAAAACTAAATATTAAAATATGGCCAGATCGCAAGATACATTTAACAAAAAAGAAGTAAGAAAAAATAAAGACAAGAAGAGAAAAGACAAAGACGCCAAAAAATTGGCCAGGAAAGACAATGATAAGACAAGCAAACTGGAAGATATGATAGCCTACGTTGATGAAAACGGAATGCTTACTTCCACCCGACCTGATCCAAGTAAAAAGCAGGTATTTGAAATTGACGACATCGAAATAAGTATTCGCAAACGCGAAAACGTGGAACTCGATCCCATCAGAAAAGGTATTGTGACGTTTTTCAACGATTCAAAAGGTTTTGGTTTTATTAAAGATACAGAAACACAGGAAAGTGTGTTTGTACACGCTAACAACCTGCTTGAGGAAATTAAAGACAACAATGTAGTTAGTTACGAAGTGGAGATGGGACCAAAAGGTCCTTCAGCGGTCAGGGTTAAAATACTCAGGTAATTTCTTGCAAAAACCGCATTGTACATTCACCCGAACAAGTAGTAGGCAATTTTCGTTGAAAATTTAAACGAAGGCCTGTATTACAATCAGAATTTTTCATTCAATGTAATCTTTGGCAAAATGAAACTCAGTACCTTTGTGCCATGAAGAAATCGATCCTCATCCAATTGTTCCTGGTTTTTTTAATGTCAGCTTCGCTTACTTCAAGGGCAGCGTGGTTACTGGTGCCAATGGATCAAAGCCAGACCAACCACCTGAAAGCTTATGGCATCGCGTTTTGGGTACTCGAAAAAGACATTACCATCGAATGGTTGTTAAACTACCGGGGAGGAAGCTACCTCATCCCCTATTATCAGGAAATTCAACAAGAATGTGTTATCAGAGATGTGGCAAATCAGGTGATTACTGATGTCCAGGCCAACGCCATCCGGCAGGAAATAGCAAAACCCGATGTCAACATGGATGTGATGGAACTTCATAAGGTCCCACGTGTGGCGGTTTATTCCCCAAAAAACAAACAACCCTGGGACGATGCCGTAACTTTGGCCCTTACCTATGCCGAGATACCTTACGATGTGGTTTATGATGAAGAAGTGATGAGCGGAATATTGCCTACCTACGACTGGCTTCACTTGCACCATGAAGATTTTACGGGACAGTACGGAAAGTTTTGGGCGCATTACCGACAATACCCCTGGTACAAAGAAGATGTAAAAATTTCGGAAGAGATGGCCGCTAAGTTGGGTTTTTCAAAGGTCTCTGATTTAAAACTGGCGGTTGCAAAAAAAATCAATGAATTTGTATTGGGAGGCGGTTATTTGTTTGCTATGTGTTCGGCAACTGACAGTTACGATGTTGCATTGGCCGCCGATCAGGTGGATATTTGTGATGTGATGTTCGATGGCGACCCCATGGATCCGGAAGCCCAGAAAAAACTGGACTATTCAAAATGTATGGTATTTACTGATTTCAAAATTGTAACCAACCCTGTTGAGTACGAAATATCAAATATCGATGTAACCAATGTGCGTTCACGGGCTATTAACGAGGCGAACGATTATTTTTTGTTGTTTGAATTTTCGGCCAAATGGGACCATATTCCTACCATGCTGTGCCAAAACCACGAACAGCTCATCAAGGGATTTATGGGACAAACCACCGCTTTTGCGGAGGATCTGATCAAACCCAATGTGGTGATTATGGGTGAAAACAAAGCAGCCAACGAAGCACGGTACATACACGGTGAATATGGCAAAGGGTTTTGGACTTTTTATGGAGGCCATGATCCCGAAGACTACCAGCACAAAATTGGTGATCCGCCAACAGAACTCGGTCTGCATCCTAACTCACCCGGCTATCGGTTAATATTGAACAACATTCTTTTTCCGGCAGCAAAGAAGAAAAAGCGGAAGACGTAAGTTCTTGCTATTCAGCAATGCTTTTTGAATCGCCTTTCGCTTAAAATGTCCAATTTACTCGAACCATTTTTCAAACAAGCTTCTTTGTTAGCGGCTGGGCTTTCTTTCAGGATTATTTATTTTAATTGGATCTTGTCTCGTGTCGAAAATGTCAGTTATTAAAATGCCTTCACTTACTTCTTTGTAAACAACTTTGTAATTCCCTATAACTAAATATCTATGTCCTTCCTTTAAAATTTCAAGAGTAGGTTCAATTTGTCCAGAATTCGGATGTTGCCTAAGCTGTTTTGTTGTACTGAAGATCTTAGTTCTAATTCTTTTTGCTATTCTATTTCCAGCAACTTCCTTATGATAGATAAAGATTTCCTTTAACATTTCAATCGCAAAGCCTGACCAAATAATTTTCATAAGATTACCAATTGCTTGATTCTTTTTCTAATTGTTCTTGATCCATAAATTTTCCAGCGATGTAATCTTCGTTTGATTTCAGAGCTCTTTCTGTCAGTTCGTGTTGAGTAAATTGTTCTAAAGATCGATTATTAGCCTGTAAAGCATTGCTGATCGAGTCTTCGATTCTCTTGAATAATTTTTCGTCTTGAAGTCTTATCAAGTATTCAATTAGATTTAGTTTTCGTGTCTGTAGGTCCATGACAGTTAATGTTTATGTCAAAGGTAATAATATTTCGGTGATTTTGTATTTGGGATTTGTTTAAATAAGCTTCATGTAATTAGAAGAAATGTTAAAACAAATACAATCGTTGTAATCACGCCATATTTTCGCAATCTTTTTTTCAAAGTTTTATGCAGTAAAAGGTATTCTGTAAGATGTTGGTCAGTTGTTCCCGTTATAGTTTGAGTTCGTTCTAATAGTCTTAAAACATCAAGAGGATTCCCAATAGTAATAATGGATAGGGGTACCTTTTCTCCATTTTCTAATCCTTTTATATATTTTGAAATATGCACTTTATTAAAAATGTAATGCATAAAATTAAAAACGGATATCAAAAAAAAACAGTTGTCGAAACGAATTCTATTTCCGGTTACAAACCATCGGGGTGATTTTGGATGTATTCGCGCCAAAGCACTTCACGCGTACAGCCGGTCTTTTTTAGCTCTCCTTAAAAATGCGACAGAATGCTGTAGCGCCCTGTATTAAGCGCTTCACGGACTGGGAACATCTCCATAAGGGATTTGTCGTCGTAATCCAATAACAATTCATAACCAATCCCACAACAAGCCTTGAATAGCCGTACGTAATGATTAATGGTGTTGCGATGGATACCCATCTTCTTCTCACAGGAACGATTGCTCTCGCCCTTCATTTTTAACTGTAACAGTTGTTTTAATTCCATAACATCTACCTTTTTTGCGGCCATAAGCTTTTCTTAGTTTTAAAGCTCATACGGTAGAAATTATATCAGTTCCATTTTGTGGCACAATAACTCCGGTACGGGTGGCACAAGTTGGAGCGGTGTATCCATCATTTACCCTATAAGATAAAAAATGAAAAAGTATTGAAAATATTGTTGTTTTTTAGCTTAGTTCTTCTTTGTTACCGTCTGTGATTTATTTTCAGATATCACGGTGGCGGTATGAAATCGTTGGGGATTTCGGAGCTACTTCACTACCAAGGTACAACGAACTTTGATGCGAGAACAAAATCTCGGATAACTACCAAGTCCCCAATGTTTTATGACCGCGTGTTAGCCGCTGGTGTTGTTAATTGGGTTTAAACAGAACTGAATATTATTTTTTACTATTTATTATTTGGTTCAGTATGTGATATTTTTTTGTTCAATTTATAGAGGATTCCAAAGCTAATAGAAAAAGACCGATTGCAAACATTTTGGAAATTATCAGGATTGTCTTTTGTCCATTGATTTGGATCATAGACAAAGTCCGTATTTTTTGCGGCTTTAGTTAATCCAAAATTATAACGAGAATCAATAATCAATTCAACTTTTTCACATAATGGTATTTTAATGCCTACGCCTACTAAACCACCAAATTCTTGTTTATTGAATAATTCTGTTGGGTCATAACTTAAATCATATATTATCAAATCAGAAGATGCAGTAGATATAAATGAGGTATAATTTTCTGCTTTTACAAGAAATCCTATATAAACCCCTGTGTATCCGTAATATTTTACTCTTTTCCCGATTTCAAAATTTGTAATTAGAGGCATAGTAAAATAGTTAATACTATAATTCCCACTATATCCACCACCTATAAAATTATTATCAGAAAATTTGAAGATAAGATGATTAAGGCAATTATTAAATATATATTTTTCATAATAATACATTTTGTTAAACTGGTTTCAGGCAGGAACATGTTCCTGCCTGAAACCAGAAAAAGTTATTTAGAAATAATTATCTTTTCTAAAAGAATGCTATTGCTTAAGGAGATTTTTATAATATACAAACCGGGGGAGACATCATTGGTGTTGATAACAATGGTACGATTAGTACTTTTAATCGATTTAACAGCTGCACCTTGATCATCAATTAATTCAACTACTGAATAGTTAACTGAAGTTGGTACAGAAATATTGATGATGTTACTTGCGGGGTTAGGATAGATTTTTACCTCATTATGCAACTCATCACTTTTAATATTAGCCAAAGATTCACCTGTCTTATTTATTTTACTTTCATTTACCAAGGGGTTTGAGTCTTTGCCACAATTTTCTATATATATTGTCTTTGTTTGCCATGGACCAGGAACACCATGATTTAGAGCCCTGCACCAAAGGGTTGCAGTGCCGTAGTGATGGCTCCAAACTGATGCATATCGACCATTCCAATATACACCTGCAGCATAAATACCTGTAATATCCCATTCATAAGAAGTTGCATTATTAACAGTTGGAACAAAATAATCAACTTCAATTTCTCTACAATGAGGAGAACAAGCAGGCTCGGAAATATAATTTGGTTGAGAAGGAGGGGCGTAAGTGAGGTTTGGAGGTGTAATATCCGCAACAGCAGCCTGATTATAGTTGAAATTGAAATTCCTTGGTGTCAGGTCTGAGAGATAATAGTATCCATTTTGACTTCCACCCCATCCCCAATTCACATGAAATACAGCATAATAAGTACAGCATTCAGTTTGCATTTGAGTATAACCATCCAAAACAAAAGCATGACCTCCTGTACCTGTTCCTACGTAAAAAATTGGCTTATTGTATGTTAAATTATTTCGCAATAAATCATCCCAATCAGGGTTTGAATAATTATTTTTCACAACATATTGTGATGAAGATGAGTAATTAAAATAGCCTTCTAAGGAATTTGAAACTTTATAAATCTCGTTCGAGGAAATGCCAGAACCATTATATCCATAATCCATATCTACTGATACGCCACAATGATATATTAAGGTAGAAACTGCATCAATTGAATTAGATGATGATTTGGCATCAGTTTGCAAACCACTGCCGGTTAGTACATTAGGCATTGCATCCCAATCGTAAGTAGTAGTGCCAAAATTAGCAGATTGATAACCATATGCATCTGGAATGCCTGCTCCATCATAGTATCCGTGCGAACCAGTACCGTTTGTAGGATAATCCCAATATTTCATTACTTGCGCCATTGCTTAAGCTACACATCCATTTGGAACATGGTTGCAATAATTTACAGGATAAGATGGGGCCTTTACGTCATATGGACATTTATCATTATAATAACAATTCTGATTCCATGTTGTAGTAAGTAAAGGGTTAACAATAAAGAATTTGGGCCATATTTCGCAATTACTGTCTCTATTGTTGTCAGAGTTTGTGTAAAATGACCATAATGAAAGTGTTTCATCAGAACCTTTAATTTGATTTTTAATAGCATAGTTAATCTGATTCTTGTAGTGTTCAATTAAGTCGATAAATGCAGGAGGTTGATTATCTTCCAGATATTTTCCGTTTAAAGAAAATCCTAAGATTGGAACAACGGCATCATCGGCCGAAACAATTGCGAATCCATTTTTAAAATTGAAAATGTAAATTAAAGTTTCATTCTCTTTTTCAAGAAAATAAGTTTCTAAAACAGTAGGAGTTTCAGTGGTAGTACCCACAATTTGCTCATACTGCAAAACATAATGGGTTTTTGCAATAGTTTTAGCGACTTCAATCTCAACCTTTTTTGCAAAAAGGGAGAAAGTAAACATGACCAGTAAGGTCAAAATAAAAAAATTTTTCATAACTTTTTGAATTTTAAGTTAAACATTAATTAAATTGAGAAAAAATAATCCTATATTGAGTTAGGTTCCAGTATTTTATGTCAAAGTGTTTCTCATGCTTATTTAATAATTTGTCTATCAGGTTTGTAAAAGCCTGACAGTAGTATTTATAATTTTCTAAAAGCTCTCTAGCAAATTACAAATAATTATCTGGACAAATTCATATAGTAATGTTTTTTTTTATTTCAAAGAACTATTTAAAGCTGACCTGAATCTATTGTTTTGTCGTGACTTACACTTGCGGCTAACGAGCATATAAACCCAACTCTATCCGTTATTTATCTATTACTCCTTTTCTTTAACCTCTTTATACATAATAACCCACCCATTTTCAATCGTTTATAATGAGTTAAATCGGTTTCTTTCTACTTTATTGTAATTGGATCATCGGGTGTTTTGTGGGGTAAATCTAGGGATTTATTTTATTGGTTTTACATTGGGGATTAAAAATTTAAGGAGCCAGATGGAACACGCCTGCCCACCAGCCAGAAATGAATGATACTGTCCGGACGAATAAATATTGATATTTTGATTTATGGCGACATGATAGCATGAAACTTCGCTTTAGAGGGATAAAAACTTCCTCGTTGCGGAGGCATGAAAAGCAGATGTGCTTTCATTTATCACAGGCTATCAAACTGTTCTCATTACTATGAATTCGCAAGATTGTTAAATTTCACTTGTGTTATTTAAAAGTATTATATACTTTTATCGCAAATTATTTGATATGGTTAGCCAACAAGAATATGGTTCACAGGAAAAGCATTTGCTTGCGGTGGATTGCGTTATATTTGGATATGAAAGTGGTGAGTTGAAACTGTTGCTTTTCAAACGTCAACTGGAACCCGGAAAAGGAAATTGGTCGTTAATAGGTGGTTGGGTAGATACCCTGGAAACCGTGGAACAAGCGGCTGAACGGGTTTTACTGAAAATTACAGGCCTTAGCCGCATTTTTCAGGAGGAAGTCAGTGTGTTTTCCGCACCAGACCGCGATCCCGGCGGACGTGTGGTAAGCATCGCTTTTTATGCATTGATCGACATTAAAAGTCATAACAAGGAACTCGTAAACCTGTATGACGCCAAATGGTGGCCTGTTTCCAATTTGCCAGACCTGATTTTCGATCATGGCCAAATGGTGGATGAATCGCTGGCAAAACTGCGCAAAAAGGCCAGCTACGACCTGGTTGGCCGCGATTTACTTCCGGATGAATTTACCCTGACGCAGCTGCGACAGCTTTATAACTCCATCTTTTCGCAGGAATTCGACCCGGGCAATTTTCGCAAAAAAATCCTTTCCATGGATGCCATGGTGCGCCTCAATAAAAAGGATACCGGCGAATCGAAAAAGGGAGCCTTTTATTATACATTTAAACCTGAGAGTGAGATGAATGTGGCAATTAGGATCATCAATATGTAAGGTATGAAGAAAGTTATTATTGTGTTGGCAATTATACTCCGGGCACAGGGATTATTTGCTCAGAATTATACACTTGGTGTCGACCTTTCGTATGTAAATCAAATGGAAGACTGCAACGCAGTTTACTACGAAAACGGAACCGCTCAGGAGGTGTATTCCATTTTTAGTGAACACCAGGCACAGGTGATCCGTATTCGGTTGTGGCACACACCCGATTCAGGCTATAGCGGATTTTCAGACGTAACAAATAGTATCTCCCGGGCAAAAGCCGCCGGCATGAAGGTGTTGCTCGATTTTCACTATTCCGATACCTGGGCCGATCCGGGAAAACAAACCAGGCCCCGGGCATGGAGCGGGATTACCGATATAAACCTACTTGCCGATTCAGTTTACAGTTACACTTTTAAGGTGCTTTCCGATTTAAAAGCCGTAAACATTTTGCCTGAGTTTGTGCAAATCGGCAACGAAACCAATGGCAATATCATGGTGGAAGCGGGAGAATTGCTTTACCCCCTTAACTGGCCCCGGAACATTCAACTCTTCAATGCCGGGATACAAGCCGCCAAGGATGTGGATTCCACCATCCAAACCGTTATTCACATTGCCGATCCTTCGGTAGCCACCTGGTGGTTTACTACCGCTGCTACCCATGATTTCGCGAATTTCGATATTGTCGGCCTTTCTTATTATCCTGAATACCATGATATTGATGTATCAGGGGTTGGACAGGAAATCAATAACCTGAAATCTCAGTTCAATAAACCTGTCTGGATTGTCGAAACGGGCTATCCCTGGACACTGGAAAACAATGGAGATGCCGACAATATTCTGGGTGAAGCCTCTATTTTGCCCGGCTATTCAAACCCACCCACCATTAAAAGCCAGAAAAATTTTCTGATCAACTTAACTTACGCTGTTATCTCCAATGGTGGAATGGGTGTTATTTATTGGGAGCCTGCCTGGGTTACTACTACGTGCACAACACAATGGGGACAAGGCTCGCATTATGATAATGCCACCTTTTTTGATTTCTCAAATGAACTCATTGAAGGGATTGATTATCTGAGTTACGATTACTCTCAGGCTCCTTCAACCACATCGGAAGTTTCTTTTTATGTGGACATGACCGATGTTGAAATAGTGGAAGGTGTGTTTGTAACAGGAAATTTTACAGGTACAGCTTGGCAGTTTATGACCATGGAACTCATTGGTAATAGCATTTATAAGTATTCCACTACCATGCAAAAAGGTTCTGAAGGAGCTTACATTTTTACTGTTAAAGCCGATTGGAATATGGAATTATATCATGAACAGGTACCTGTGGAGTGTGCGTCCATGTGGGGAACACACCGGAAATACGTTATCGAAAACGACACTGAAACCTTTGCATACTTTTGGAGCAGTTGCGAAAGTATTCCCTTATCAGTAGAAACCGCTGAAGCTCAAGTTTCCTTTTCTGCGTATCCAAACCCTTTCAACGATCAGTTAAACCTGGATATTAAAAATGATGATGTCATCTCAATTCAAATTTTAACCCTGGATGGAATAATAACCCGAACTTATGATGCTTCTACAAGGTTGATTGATGCCACATTCTGGCAGCAAGGCATGTTTATTATTCAGTTATTGAATAAAAAAGGTATGGTAATCAGCCGGAAAAAGATATTTAAATCAGTCAATTAAAGTAAGAAAAAGATATTTTCAATTCATCTTGCTTTTAGGCTTGATGATCGGGCTGAAACCAAAAAAAAGTGATTCAATTGTAATTGAGATTGGGAAGGAAAATCCAATTATAAAACGATAGTGATACAAAGTATATGATTCAGAATATAAAGAATACATTCATTCAAAAATTTGGTACGGAGCCTTTAATGGTTAAATCTCCCGGAAGGGTTAACCTGATTGGCGAACATACTGATTATAACAATGGATTCGTGTTACCTGCGGCAGTTAACAAGGCCATTTATTTTGCCGTTTCACCCAACCAAGTGCATCAATTCCGTTTTTTTGCCATCGATCTGGATGAGAGCTTCGAAACCGCTGTTGATCAAATCGAAATCTGCTCAGTTCATTGGGCTAATTTTTTGTTGGGAGTAATCGCTCAATTTATAAAAGACGGGAAATCCGTTGCAGGTTTCGATTGTGTTTTTGGTGGTGATGTACCTCTGGGCGCCGGCATGTCGTCAAGTGCCGCCATCGAATGTGGGATGGCCTTTGCCATCAACCATATGCAACACTTTGATTACAACAGGTTACAACTGGCTCAATTTGCCCAAAAAGGCGAACATGAATACGCTGGTGTGCAATGTGGCATCATGGATCAGTTTGCCTCTTTACATGGGAAAGCCAACCAGGTCATCAAACTCGATTGCCGTAGTCTGGAATATGAACTTTTTCCGTTCGACATGACCGATTACCTGCTGGTATTGGTAAATACAGGTGTAAAACACGCGTTGGCATCTTCTGAGTATAACATTCGCCGCCTGGAATGTGAAGCGTGTGTTAGTTTATTACAGCAATATTATCCCGGGGTCTGTTCGCTACGCGATGCAAACCTGGACATGATCAGGGAGCATCGGTCTGAATTTTCTACCAATGTATATAAGCGGAGCTGCTATATTGTTGAAGAAAACATGCGCGTTGATCTGGCTTGTTCAGCCTTGCAACATCATAATTTTCATGAATTTGGCCTACTGATGTACCAGTCGCACGAAGGACTGAAGAATAAGTTGGAAGTGAGTTGCCCCGAATTGAATACACTGGTAGAGATAGCCTCCAACATCAACGGTGTTATCGGGTCACGCATGATGGGAGGTGGTTTTGGGGGTTGCACCATCAACCTGGTAGAAAGGAATGCTGTACCTTTGTTTGAAAAAATGATTAATGAAAAATACCAAACCCCTGAGGGTAAAAAGCCTCAAATAATAGAAGTCGTGATTGAAGATGGGACGCATTTATTATCCATTACAGGAACTTGATTTTTTTAATATCTTTAGCCGGAGAAATTTGAAACCGTTGAACTTAAAATAACAACAGGATGAATGAAAGTTTTGCCCTACTCGATTATCTGATTTTTGGAGCCTATGCCGTATTAATTATTTCTGTCGGCCTGTATGTTTCACGTACGAAAAAAGGAGAAGAAAAAACAGCCGAAGATTACTTTTTAGCCGGTAAAACCCTTCCCTGGTGGGCCATCGGTGCTTCGCTGATTGCAGCCAACATTTCGGCCGAGCAGTTTATCGGCATGTCGGGATCGGGAATGGCGGCAGGTCTGGCCATCGCTTCCTATGAATGGATGGCAGCTATTACTTTGATTATTGTGGGAAAATATTTCCTGCCCATCTTTATCAAACAAGGGCTTTACACCATTCCGGAATTTGTTGAAAAACGCTTTAACACCACCTTAAAAACCATCCTGGCGGTCTTCTGGATAGGATTGTTTGTATTTGTCAACCTGACATCGGTACTTTACCTGGGTGCCAAAGCCCTGGATACCGTAATGGGTGTAGGAAACGGAGAAACCATTATTCCATTTATGATCGGGCTGGCCCTTTTTGCTGCAGCTTATTCCGTTTGGGGTGGATTGTCGGCCGTGGCATGGACTGACGTCATCCAGGTAGCATTATTGGTTATCGGAGGATTGATCACCACTTTCATTGCACTGGAACATGTAACACCTGATGGTGGTGCTATCAACGGATTGACTCATATTTATGAGGTGGCGGGCGACAAGTTTCACATGATTTTAAAAAAGGACAATCCTGAGTTTGCAAACCTGCCCGGTATAGCCGTGCTTATTGGTGGTATGTGGGTGGCCAATTTATATTACTGGGGTTTTAATCAGTATATTATTCAGCGTGCGTTGGCTGCTAAGTCCCTTAAGGAAGCACAAAAGGGTATCGCCTTTGCAGGATTTCTAAAACTTATTGTGCCTTTAATCGTTGTGATTCCTGGTATCATTGCTTACGTGATGTACACCCAACCTGTTGGAACTGCTGCTATTGATGGGGTTACGGATGTGTTTGGTAAAGCAGGCGGTGGTATTGATGTTGACAGGGCCTACCCATGGCTCATCAGCACCTTTATTCCCATTGGATTAAAGGGATTGGTGGTTGCAGCACTGGCGGCTGCCATAGTTTCTTCTTTGGCCTCTATGCTTAATTCAACGGCCACCATTTTCACGATGGATATTTACAAACCCTATATCAATAAAAATGCCGGTAACAGGCAATTGGTCACTACCGGAAGAATAACCGTGCTTGTAGCGTTGGTGCTGGCCACCTCTGTCGCCAATTCATTGGGTTCCATCCCACAGATGTTCCAATATATACAAGAATATACCGGTCTGGTGAGCCCTGGAATATTGGCTGTATTTTTGATGGGTTTGTTTTGGAAAAAGACCAATGTAAAGGGTGCTATTGTGGGTGTTATGGCCTCCATTCCTGTGGCATTGGCATTAAAATTCCTGCCTGTCGAAATGCCATTTCTCGACCAGATGTTTTATACCTTGCTCATTACCATGGTCATCATCGTAGGGATTTCCCTTTCCACTGGTAAAGGTGACGATAACCCCAAAGCCATTCCACTGTTAAGAGAAACTTTTGTAACGGGTAAGGCTTTCAATATCAGTGCTTATATCATGATGATTGTTTTGGTGGTGTTGTATACTGTTTTCTGGTAATGTCCCTGGAATTTCATTTCCGGAATATGACAATTGCTAACCGGGGAAAAATCCAAATAATTCCATTTCAATGAACAACAAAATCTATCAGCTAATCAACCGCAATGGATTGGTAGTGGAATTTATCGCCTTAGGCGGAAGGTTAACTTCCGTAAAAATTCCGGAAAACAACAGTTTTGTTGATGTTTTAATGGGATATGATACGGTTGAAGAATGTGCCAAAGGGGATGCTTATATGGGTGCAATATGTGGCCGTTTTGCCAACCGCATTTCCAACGGACGGTTTGCTTTGGATGGAAAATGGGTTCAACTGGCTCAAAACAACGGACCCAACCACTTGCATGGAGGAAACGATGGCTTTCATAAAAAACAGTGGGAGGTGATAGAAATAAGCCTGAAGGATTATACATGTGCCTACCAGCTTTCTATTTTAAGTGCGGATGGCGATGAAAACTACCCTGGAAATCTGAAAGCAGAGGTAATATATGCCTTAAACGATGACAATGAATTGTTGATTGATTTCAAGGCCGTCAGCGATAAAAAAACCATCATTAACCTCACGATTCATCCATATTTTAACTTAAAGGGAGTCGGAGGCGGCGATGTACTCGATCACATGTTGGAAATCAATGCAAACTACTTCACCCCTATTGATCAGAATTCGATACCAACAGGCGAATTGAAGGCTGTTTCGGGGACAGCCATGGATTTTACGACACCCACCGTTTTAAGCGAACGGATCAATTGCAATGATCAACAGGTTAAATTGATTGGTGGCCTCGACCACAATTGGGTGCTCAATAAAAAGGGGAAGGAATTGGCTTTGGCGGCCCGTGTCAAGGAACCCGTTTCCGGCAGGTCGGTGGAAGTGTTCACCACACAGCCCGGGCTTCAGGTGTATACCGCCATGCATTTCGATGGTACTTCAATTGGTAAGGGCGGACATCCGATCATGCCCTGTTCATGTATTGCCCTGGAAGCCCAAAATTTCCCGGATGCTCCAAATAATGCGCATTTTCCAAGTGTGGTGTTGGAGGTAGGCGAAGTTTACAGGGAAAAGGTAGTTTACCGGTTTTCAATAAAATAGCACCCTGGTATTTGTTTAATGCCAAAGGCGGCAAATACATCGCCGATAAGAAACTGACTTATGTTAATGTGATGATGAGGGATTAATCCCCAATTTATTTACTCCAGGGTACATCCGCCTGTAAAATCCTCCGCACTAAACGTCTCGGTCATGTCGCCACTAACCTGCTCTGAAGTTATTCGTATTTTGAGGGAGTGGGTACCGGATCTTTTTGGAGAACAATATTCAAACAGGTAGTAACTCTTGGCTTCATCTTTCACAAATTGGGCAATGGCTTCAAACTTCGGGATTAAATCACCTAAGTCTTCGGCAAATTCAAAACCGTTTTTACCAAAATTCTCCAGTGCCTTTTTGTCTATCTCGCCACCCAAACCAATGGAGTACAAGGCAATGGAAGGGTCGCGTTTGTTGATTACATCGGTCACCTGATTGCTTGTGTACCAACCAGCTTGGTCGGTTCCGTCGGTAAAGGTGATCAACGCACCGGCAGAAATAATGCCGGCTTCCGCGTAAAGGGTGACCCTGTCATCTATATTGCTGATTCCCTGTATGATGCCTCCGTAAAGATTGGTTGAGTTATCAGATGATATATTGTTGTCAATTTGATTGATGCTGCTGGTTAAAGTAGATTTTAAAAAGGTATAATCTACCAGGTCATGGATATTTTTTTCACCATCAAACCATTTCACGGACATCAATATTTCCTGATAATCAGAACTTGTTTCGTTGGGCATCACCGAATTGATAAAACTAATGCTGGCTTGTTTTAACGTGTTTAAGCTGCTATCGAGCACGCTACCACTTAAATCCAACAACAAGAGTAAATTAAATTTAAACTTTTCGGGTTTGTCCTGAATCTTACGGGCTGCCTCAAATTCAGAAATAAGTTTCCCGTCTTCATAAATCTCAAAGTTGGATTCCACCAATCCCGGAAGGGGATAATTAACTGCATCATTTACCTTGAAAATGATGGAAACATTGGCAGGTGCCTCAACCATCTTGTCGATATAAGTAAGTTTTAAATGCTTGGAATCAGACTTCTTACTACAAGAATTGACAGAAAAAGCGATGGTTATTATGAGTAAAATCTTTGCGTACTTCATGGGTATTTTAAATTAAGTTATTTTTCGATGGCACATCAGCAAAGGTGTAAAAAAAAGCAGTAAAACCACAAATTTAAAAACGAATAAGTGACCATATTATTTCCCCAAAATTTAGATTTTATCCCGATCGATTTTAAAATAGATGGATTTCCTGCATCGACAGCTTGGCAGGATTACCTCCTAAACCACCTGCTCTTACAAGTCGATAAAAATAGTCAAAATTGGAATGGTTAAGGCGTTTTCGGCTAATTTTTAACGGGTACAAATTGCATTTCGAGAACCGACATGATTTGCATTTAGTCATCACGCGAGACGGATTGGAGAGTATCAACGATGCTTGTTGCAACAACTTATTGTTCCCAGTCAATATCCTTTTTTGCAGGAGATCCAAACCCTATATTCAACATCAGGAGTGATACAAGGGTGTTATGGTGGTTCAGTACGGGTTCAAAACGATTGCCCAAGCTATAACTCAATACTACCTGATCGGTGAGGTTGTAATTAAAAGAGGCTATGTATTGAAAATCAGTATTCTGCTCTTTTCTGTACAACGCGTTCCCTTCCGCATCATTCCCAGCCGGAAATTCCGAATGGCTTTTTCGTCCAACCAGTTCAATGCTTAACGAGAATTTCATGAACTCACCAGCTACTGATAGGCCATAGTCCAAATTATTCTCATAGGTTTTAACTCCGTTAAAATAAGAGTTATAATAGCCCGTATTGTACCATTCGTAACGTATTACGCCCATCACTTTCAAAAAACCCAGTTTGTCTTTAAAGCGGTAAGTAGGTGTAACCCAGAAAGATTGACGTACTATATACGATGATTCAAACTTGTTTGCCGGAAAATTAAGCACTCCCGCGTAGGCTACATCCAGGCTAAAGCCATAACGCTCAAGGACATAGGTTTTGAATTGGTTAAATACGATTTCCGTGGAGAGCTTTTGGCCTATAAGCGAATACAAGCTGTCAAGAAAAGGATCGGGGGCAGCGGTATCAAGCGGAGGAATTAAAGCTGATTTTGCAAGGATGTCTTCCGCAAACTCTTCCGCTTCCTTCAATCTGCCATACTTACCTGATTCATAAACGGCGTTTATAATGGTGTTCCTGATTGCCGCCATAAACTCTTTTTGGTTGGCAGTTTTTTTGTTTTCAATGAGATATTCTGCCTCGCTAACAATCTTAGATTCAACTTTTTGATCCATGCTTAATTGGCTTGTAAATAGTTCAACCGCTTCGCGGTCTTTATTATTTCCGAAATAAAAGGTTGTCCTGTACCCAAAAGCCAGCGCGTTGGACAAGGTACTGTCGCCCAATAGAAAAGACTGTGTCGAGGCGATTGAAAAGGATGAATTTCTGATAACCTGGTCAATTGAACTTTTCGGATATAAATATTCGTCAACACTAAGTGAGTGGTTTTGTGTCCAGTAAGGGGTAAATTCCAGGGCGAAATCATTTGGGACAATTGAACCGCTGTTGTTGTTGAAATTAGAAAAGAGTGCCGTTTCCAATGCCTGATACGATTTGGGTGCCAACACGGTAGTAGGTTGTAATCCCAAAATACCCGATGCAGGCGAAGAAGGAGGCAGGAGTTTACTGAGTTTTTCCTGCGCAGTTAACCATACAGGTAACAAAGCCAGGAGGAAACATACTATATTGAGTTTCATGGTTCCGGGAATTTAATGTAAAGGATGATTTTGACCTTGTCAGCTTCTGATTTGAGGTTAACATGCTCTTTAATTAATTGCCCGTTAAGTCGGTAAGCAACCCTGATTTCATCTTCCTGGGGAATCAAATTTGCCACTTCCGTGGAAACGGTAGTTTTGTCGCCCCTGAGGTTGCTTCCTATTCCAATGTTTACGCTCCCTGAGTTTTCAATCTCAGAATCGCCGGATCCGGGGACATTGATTGCAGTATGTCCCAAATTGCCATCCGATATAAATTCAACCATCAGCAGAACCTCTGTTTCATCTGGCACCTTAAAGGACAAATTCCTGTAACGATAAATTTTATGCATCATCTAAATATATTATTTCCGGTTATGATTACAAAACTTAACTTAAACCATTGGCGTTCTATTCTCTCGATTTAGAAAGTTCAGTTTTATAATCGCTTCTTCCTGGTCTGCGACATTTTTTTGTTGAGCAACATTATTGTTCATTACATCATTAATGTGCTCTGTTGAATTATTTCCAGCCATTTTGTTATAATTTAGTTGATATACAATCGTTTATAATTACTCTTTCTTATTTTTTATCATTTACCAACAACCCGTTTTTATCCATATCGGCAACCACAATATCGATGAATTTCCGTGCCAGGATGCCTTTCACCTTCTTTTTAGCAAACCACAGCAACAATCCTGTGAGAGGTTGGTAAAGAGTCGTAGCCAGTAGTTTATCGTACCATGGTTTTTTACGGAGGCGTTTAACAATATCGTTTTCATTTTTCTCCCTTTCGGGAGCTTCACCGTTGGTGATATTTGAAATGAGTGATGATATCCTGTTCTCCAAATCCCCTTGCAGGCCCAATAAATAGCTTAGTTTAATTTCAGGGAACTTAATACCTGTTTCTTCAAAATCTTCAACAAAAACAATGGAATAACTGCCTGATATTTCATCCTGTTTCACTCTGATGTCGGGCAATAAAGGAAAATAATCTCTTTGGTTAACCCACACTTTGTATTGATCTTCAATACCTTCGTAACCATAGGCCAATATCGGATTGTTGGCATCAACCGGGGCACTGAAATGCTTTTTTAGAAATTGCTGGCAATTCCTGCGCCCAAGCAGAAAGTCATGCTTCCTGAAATCTTTGTTGAAAAACCCGCCAAATCCTCCCAAAGAACCACAGGCGATATAATTTTCAGTTTCTTTGTTGGCTCCTGAACGCGAAGGGATAATGAGAAACTTGGTGTAATCTTCATTGCCATAGGCTGATTTCAGCACCTCTTCTTTCATCCTCAACTCTCCCAGCATCGCGGATAAGATTTGCGAAATGATAAACTTAAACGCTCTCAAAGGGCGGTAATTTGTATCAGGCAAATCGCTGTGGTTTGGAAAAGGATCGATCATCAAAACAACTGATTCAAATTCAGAAGCTTTTATTTTTCGCCCACCTGAAAGGCTTACATTCATCCGCTCATCCAACATCTCCTGCGTGAGCTCAAAAGGATCGTTGTTGATGGTTCCACCATCTACGTTCAGGGTCATAAACTCATCAATGGGGTTCACCGTATGTAAATCGGGACGATTTCCAAGGTTTAGGTATTTATTTTCCTTGATATACTTACCCAGTCGTTTAATGATACGTGGCTCAAGGCCGATGGGGAAACCTCCTGTAGCCATGGCCGACTGAACGAGCAGGTCTTTATTTAATCCTTCGGCATCATTGAAGTGTAGAGGAATCCTTCCATCCTTTTTATACTCTTGCTCGAACCCTAACTTAAAGTGGGCAATATCAAAATGCCTGGTCATGCGATGAACACGAGCGTACGAAGGACTCCCAAACGACACCTCAAAAGGAATTCCCCTCAGATTAGTCAATGTGGCAAATATCTCCAAATCAGCAGCAAAATAGGGCCGTTGTATATCCTTGTCTTTTATCATGTTGTTGATATGCCTTTCGGCGATGGTTTTAATAAAACCTGAATTAAATACCGACCTGACTTCCTTGTCCGGGTTTCCTTGCTTATCGTTTTCAATATCATCAATTGACAACATCTGGTTCATCATATCGCGATGATCCTCTTCAGTCAGGTCTACCCAGGAATGGTATAATGGGTTTTTGGCTAAACGATCCGTGTTGTTAACCACATCAGTGAGGGCAACATGATCAAAATTTGTATGGATGGCAGCGGCCGTGAGGGCTGCCGTCATTCCTCCGGCCGATGCGCCACTGAGTATATCAATCATGATGTTGTGTTTGGGAATACCCGACAATTTGCCTTCCTGTTGCAGGTCTTTCGCTTTTTGCCAGTTTTCGAATGCTTCGAGCAGGTAGTCCATAACACCGGCGGTATAGGCACCTGCAGATATGGCTCCCGCCATACTGATTCCAAGATGAATTGTTTTTTTTGTCATGATAACAGGTTTATTTGTCCATTAAACGCTTGAGATGACCTATTTACACTACTTTCTTGCCATTCTCCAAGTTATTCATACCATTTTTGTAGGTAGATGCCTGACTCAAAGGTAAATAAAAATTACCGACCGAAAAATACACAATTAATTGGTTGAAAGTGTAAATAGTGGAGATTAAATTTTTGGAGGAGCGTATTGATGTTTCGTTGCAATTAACCGGATATTTATTTTGAATCAGACACGGTTATTGAAATTTAGCCCTTTCCGTTTCATTAAAACCGCTTACATTCGCAGTGCATTTGATTGCGCATCATGATACAAATATCCAACCTTACAAAAAACTTTGGTCGAAACACCGTTCTGGAACAGATTAACCTGACCGTTGAAAAAGGACAAGTATATTCACTGCTTGGTAAGAATGGAGCCGGCAAAACAACCCTGATCAACCTCCTGCTCGATTTACTGAAACCTGATAGCGGAACCGTGCAGGTGTTTGGTAAGGAAAGCAGCCAGCTTAAACCTGTCGACAAATTGATGATGGGCATTGTGGGTGAAGAGTTGGCCCTCATAGAAGAGTTTTCGGGATATGAATATTTGATCTTTATCGGGAAAATCTACCAGATTCCGACTGCCACTCTCAAAAAACGAATTGCTGACTTGTTTCAGTATTTCTTTGAAGATGGAAAGGATTTACGGAAAAGGATCTCCAAATATTCCACCGGAATGAAAAAGAAACTGGCCTTTTGTGCCGCCATTCTCCACACACCCGACTTACTCATCCTCGATGAACCTTTTTCGGGGCTTGACCCATTGGTAGTCAGTCAAATGGTACTTTTTTTAAAGAAATACCACAACCTGGAGCGAACTATTTTTATCTCCTCGCATGACCTGTCGTATGTTGAAAAAGTAAGTACACACATTGGTGTATTGGATCAAACCAGGCTTGTGTATAACGCTACTTTACAGGAGTTTACCAACGATGGCACCAGGGAGCTGGATGCCGCGCTGCTTAAAATACTCAAACCAAACGAAAGCGAACTGGAAAAAATAGACTGGCTATGATGGGGTATTTTCTGTTGATAAAGATTAAATCCGGTTTCCTGGATTTAAAGAATCCATTGAAGTTGTTTTTGTTTTTAATGCTGGCATTAACTTCCGTACTCTATGGTTGGTTGTTAGCACTTTTTTCACAACAGGTATTGATGGGCGATGTAGGCGAATTGACCATTAACCTATTGTTTAACTACATCTTGTTGATTATTTTTATCATCACCCTCCTGAGAATGATTTTTCCAACTTATAAACCGCAACAGGCTTTATTTCCGCTGTCCTATCCCCTATCCAGATGGCATGGTTACCTTTTTTCTGTTATCAATGGTTTTTTTACACCTTATTTCTTTTATTTACTGTTGTTTCTGGTGAGTGGCTCTGTGTTTCTCGGAGAATACAACATAGTCTTCCTGGCGGCAGGATCGCTGGTTCTGGTATCATCACAACTTTTCACGCGCCTGATACAATATTTCATCGACTTTAGGTTGAAAAAGAAGGCTTTCCTTGTGCTTGTATTAGTTGCAATTTTGGCAACAGGGTTGTATTTGCTATCAATCACCCTGGTTGATTTTGGCAGTTGGCCAGGCATTTTAGTTGTCGCGTTGTTGCTGGTATCAGGGTATTTTCTTGAAATCAATCAGCTTGAACCTAAGAAGCATGAACACAATGGGGGTTTAAAAAAAAATAGCGGGGTTTATTTAAAACTCATCACCAACAATCCCAAGGTTAGGGGCCCGCTTCTTGTTGCAATGGTCGGAAAAGTCTTATTTTTTGGTGTTGATATATTTTTAATGGAAACGAAAGAAGAGCACCTGATGAATGGGGAATTATTCTATTGGATAGTTGCTTCTCCCTTGATTATCTACACCTATGTTTTCAACAACACCTGGGGTTTCTGGAAGGCCATTTGGTTGAATATAGAGATTCGTACCGGAGATGCTAAACAATTGCTCTGGCAGCATCTCAGGTTGATGAGCCTTCCATTAATTGCCGACATCTGCATTACTTTACCATTGCTTTATATTTCCTGGGGCGAGGCAGGTTTTATTCTAACATTTTATTTCACATCCGCCTTTTTTTTAATCGCCATGTCATTTTTCTGGTCTGTTTTTACTCCCCGGCAAATAAACGCTACTTTTCAAATGAAAGGCAGCACTTCCCCTGTCAGCGTTCTTATATCAATGGCAGGAGTGCTGTTGCTTACCACCTTAAGGGTTAATAATTGGTTTTATTTGATTGTGCCTTTGTATGTTATTTTTGGTGGCATGGCCATTTGGGTCGCTTTAAATTATTATGATAACGGCAAAGGCATTTTGATGAGGAAACTCAGCAAGTGACAATAAAATCTTTTTTCACAATCAGAATTTGCGGCTTAAAGTGTTGTATCTTTGCATCCTTATTGGGAAGGATCGTAAAATCACTCATTTTCCAATATAAACATTTGCCACTATGACAAAAGCACATTCGTTTCACATACCGGTTATGGGAATTGGGTTTACTATTGACACCCCGTTAAAGGTTTCTCAATATGGAATCGACTCCGTTATTTCCTTGGTTGATGATATGCTTCTTGAGAAGTTGAGAAAAATGTACTGTGAAAAATTTGAAATCCCCTATCAGGAAATAACTGAAAAAATAGATGATTTCAGGGCCAAAAGAATTACCTCTTATCTCAATTTGATTAACGATCAGGCAGAAAAGAAATTTGAAGAATTGAAAAATTCCGCTATCGGGAAAGGCAACGAATTAAAGGAATTCTTCAACATGTTGCCCGATACTTCGACTTTAAAACAAGAATTTAAAAGCTTAACAGAAAAATATTTCAATTTAGGTGAGATCAAAACCTGGCTCAACAGCAACCTTTCCAGGGGTAGTATCGACGTCAATATCATGACCAAAGTTGACAAGGACAATTATGCGAAAGGTGAGAAACTGCCTATTGAATATAATGACGCCCATGCCGCCCTCAGGGGATTTGCCAATAGCGACCTATGCTCTACCATTGTGCTCTCGGCGGGAATGAACCCCAGGTTATACAGCTACCTGGAGAAATTCGAAGATTTTTATCCCGATGCAAACGGAACAATAAAAAAGAAGATTGCCTTAAAGGTAAGCGATTACCGATCTGCTTTGATTCAGGGGAAGTTCTTGGCTAAAAAAGGTATCTGGGTTTCTGAGTTCAGGATTGAATCAGGATTAAATTGTGGTGGACATGCCTTTGCAACAGATGGATTTCTAATGGGGCCCATTTTAGCTGAGTTTAAAGCACACAAAAAAGAGTTAATTCAAGATATCTACCATATTTTGGTTCAGACCCTTGCAAACAAGAACCGCCCCATACCCAGTAATGTATTGCCAGTAAAAATTTCCGCCCAGGGAGGCGTGGGTACTGCAGAAGAACATCAATTTTTACTGGATCATTATGAGGTGGATTCGGTGGGTTGGGGAACACCATTTTTACTTGTTCCTGAGGTAACCTCCGTTGATGATGCTACCATCAGCAAATTAATAGAAGCGCAGGAATGTGATCTTTATCTAAGTAATATTTCCCCCTTAGGTGTTCCTTTTAACAGCCTGCGAGGCAATACCAAAGATATCGAGAGGCTAACCCTGGTGGAGAATGGGAAACCAGGTAGTATTTGTCCAAAAAAATATGTGGCCCTAAACAACGAGTTCACCGAGAAAAGCATCTGTACCGCATCACGCCAATACCAACGTGCAAAAATAAAAGAACTTGATGAGGAAGCCCTCGCTCCCGGTCAATATCGGGAAAAATTTAACCGCATCGTGGAAAAATCATGTATTTGTGTCGGACTGGGAACATCGGCTTTGTTGGTTAATCAATTGGACACCAAACTGGAAGGAGTCGGGGTTTCAGTTTGCCCGGGCCCTAACATGGCCTATTTTTCAAAAATCATGAGCCTTAAAGAAATCACGGATCATATCTACGGAAGGGCAAACGTGATAACGCGTACCGATCGCCCTAACATGTTCATGAAAGAACTCGATCTGTATATTGATTTCCTGAAAAATAAACTGGAAGAAGCCAAGGTATCTATGACAAAAAAACAAGAAGAGTATTTGGCCACTTTTGAACATAACCTACAGGAAGGAATCAACTATTATAACCAACTATTTGCTGATTTGAAGGACAAGTTTGAAGGCACTAAATCAAATATCCTGCACGATTTAGATCTCCACACCAAGGCTCTGCATCTGTTGAAAATTAAAAGAGAGGTTATTAAGCAGTATATCATTCCAATAAACACCGGGATGGAGCGCCAAAAGTGTATGGTACTTTAAAGCTCTGATCGATCAACATTGTTTGTTGCTACCTATTACCTACCGAAAAAATGATACCTTTGAAGGGATTGAAATGCACTTATGGAAATATCAGTTTTAAAATACATACCTTTTCCTTCTTTTTTGATTTCGAAACAATCCGGTGAAATCATTCAGTTTAACGATAAGGCTGTTGACCTTCTCGGATTGAAGGCTAATAGCTTATCAGAAATAAAAATAACCGATTTTTTTGAGGCTACATTTTTAGAGCCTGGCGAATATGAGAATATTGCATTCAGGCTCAACGACAGCAAAAAACTGAGCGTTCATTTGGTAGTTCAGCAAATAGCTGAAAATCACCATCATGAACTGATGGTCTCCTTTTGGGAAGAACCGGATATCGAACTCGAAAAAGCACAGCAAGCCATCATTGACAGCGAAGAGCTATACCGGAAATTATTCAATTCATCCAAAGATGCCATCATGACGCTGGAACCACCCCATTGGAATTTTACTTCTGGTAATTCTGCTATTTTTGAACTGTTTAGAGTGAAAAACCTACAAGAATTTATCTCGTTAAAACCCTGGGAAATTTCCCCTGAAAGACAACCCGATGGAAGAGTTTCTTCTGAGAAAGCCAAAGAGATGATTCAATTGGCCATGCATGAGGGTTCTCATTACTTTGAATGGGTGCACCAACGAAAAAATGGAGAACCCTTTCATGCAACGGTGCTACTTACAAGAGTCGACCTGGCCAGGAAGTCCTTCCTTCAGGCCACCGTGCGGGATGTTTCTGAACAAATGAAAACGGAAAAGCAATTAAAGGAAAATGAATCAAAATACAGGACCCTGGTTGAAGCCTCTAAGGACAGTATTTTTATCATACAGGACGGGATTATTATATTTGTGAACAGCGAGTTGATGAGACTTTCAGGGTACAAACCAGATGAGATTATTGGGAAACCTTTTACTGATTTTATTGCAGCTAAAGATGTTGCCAAGGTGAAATCTTTTTATAAGATAAGGAAGAGTGGACAAGAGGTGCCTTCTAAGTTTGAATTGGTAGCCAGGATGAAATCAGGTAAATTAATACCTGTTGAAATTACCGTTGCATTTATTGATTTTCTGGGCAAAAATTCAGAGATGGTGGTTATCAAGAATGTAACCGAACGCAGGAAGCGTGAAGCGATCCAGCGTGTTCTTTTTGAGATTACAAGAATCTCGTTCCACGACATCGGATTGAAAGAGTATTTATCAAAAATCCATGCCCTTTTCAGTCAACTTATCGTTGCCGAAAATTTTTATATTGCCTTATATGATAAAGCCCACGATCAGTACACCTTCCCCTATTTTGTGGATGAATTCGATAATTTCGAGAGCGACCAGAAACTTTCGCTTCAAGGCACCTTAACAGATTTCGTTAGAAAAACGGGAAAAGGCAGACTGATAACTGAAGAAACCGAAAAAGAACTTTTTAAAGAATTGGATTTTACCTTGATTGGAGAATATTCACCCGTATGGGTGGGCGCCCCGTTGGTTGATTCCTCCACAAAAGAAGTGATCGGCGTGATTGTTATCCAGGACTACAAAAATAAGGATGCCTATACTCACGACGATTTAATAACACTCGAAATTGTAGCCAGTAGCATTGGTTTGTTTATCGAACGTGTAAGAAGCAATCAAGACTTAAAGCTTGCCAAAGAAAAAGCCATCGAAAGCGACCGGCTTAAATCTGCCTTTCTTGCTAATATGAGCCACGAGATCAGGACACCGATGAATGGTATCCTGGGGTTTGCCGAGTTGTTAAAAGAGCCCAGGCTGACTGGTGAAGAACAGCAGGAGTATGTTGATATTATTGAGAAAAGCGGCCACCGGATGCTCAATATAATAAACGATATCATCAGCATTTCAAAAGTGGAATCGGGACTCATGGAAGTGAATATATCGGCAACCAATATAAATGAACAGATGAGATACATTTACACCTTTTTCCATCCTGAAACAGAACAGAAAGGGGTACAATTGTTATTAAACAATGGATTGACCGACAAGATGGCCATCGTACAAACCGACCGTGAAAAAATATATGCCATTTTAACCAACCTGGTGAAAAATGCCATCAAGTTTACCACCAAAGGTTCAATAGAATTTGGGTGTAAAACTGTATATACGAATCATTCGTATGAAGCTGTATATACGAATCATGATTCGTATGAAGCTGTATATACGAATCATGATTCGTATATACAGTTTTATGTTAGGGATACCGGAACAGGCATTCATCAGGACAAGCAGAAAATCGTTTTTGAAAGGTTCAGGCAGGGCAGCGAATCGCTGGACCGCAATTATGAAGGTGCAGGTTTGGGATTGTCCATTTCCAAGGCCTATGTGGAATTGTTGGGTGGAAAATTATGGGTCGAGAGTCAGGAAAACGTGGGATCAACCTTTTTCTTTACAATTCCGTACCTGGTTGAAGTAGAAAAGCAAATCGAGCCCCGGAAAAGGCAAACTCAGGTTTACCCTCCCCTCCAGGTTAAAAAACTGAAAATCCTAATTGCCGAAGACGACCCCACCTCAGAAGGATTTATAACGTTGGCGCTAAAAGGCGTGAGCAAGGAAGTGATTATAGCCAGAACGGGAACTGAAGCCGTGAAAGCATGCCAAAATAATCCTGATATTGACTTGGTGATGATGGACATCAAAATGCCCGAAATGGACGGATATGAGGCAACCAGACAAATCAGGCAATTCAATAAGGACATCATCATTATTGCTCAAACCGCTTATGCATTGGTTGGCGATAGCGAAAAAACAATTGCCGCAGGGTGCAACGATTATATTGCCAAACCAATTGATCGGAATCAATTAACTAACATGATAAAAAAGCATTTTAAAAGTTAGTTCCATTTTCTGTAGAAAAACATCGATTATACACTATCTTTGTCCTGCTAAAAATAATCCCAATCCGGAAACATTATCGTACCAATACAGTAAGTTGTAATTAGAGGATGTTCCGGTAATTGTAGTTTTAAAATCGTTGAGAGATGAAACCGACCATTAACCCACCAAACGATCTGCATAAAATCCGTAATAAAGCTGAAGAAATTGTAAAAAAACTCTCCTCTACCAAAAACGCGTTGCGATCGTGGATGCCTGAGGCCGATGCTTTGAAATTAATCCATGAGCTACAAGTGCATCAGATAGAACTAGAGTTACAGAACGAAGAACTGGTTTTAGCAAATGAGCAAATCGAAAAGCTCAACTCTGAAAAAGATAGACTTATCTCCGTCATTGTTAACGACATAGAAAGTAGCTTTAACTCTGTTGTTGGTTATAGCGAGTTGCTCGTTAAGCAAGCCAGGGATAATGATTTAGAAGGTCTTGAGAAATATGCTGGTCTGGTTCATCAATCTTCACTTAAGGCAATGAAACTGATTAAAAACCTCACAGACCGTGACTTTGGCGAACTGAAACCCTGAACTTGATCGCCAAAAAAAATATTATAAGTCAGATTAATTGGGAACCTTTTTTTTTTAACCCTACGCCAGGTCAACGGAGAATCAAGAATTTCTACCGATTAGGTGAGTCTGCTTCATCTGATTTTATAATCGAAATTAAACACTATATTTGTAGCGTTTAGTTACATACCTGTTCGTTCATGCCAAATTATCGAAGCAATTGATGTAATCAAAACGACTGTAGGTGAAAAGAGAATTATTGATTCGACCCATGAAAAAGACAACTAACTTTGATTTCGCTGCATCCTTGTTTCGCCAAAAAGCAGAAGAACTGTTAAAAATCAGGCAACGAAAACCAGCAACGCAAATTTTAGATACAACAGCTCAAAACCATTTTCATGAACTGGAATTAAACCAAATAGAATTAGAACTATTATATACCGAGCTGAAACACACCGAAGCAGCCTTGCTTACAAGTGAAAAATCTCTTCAGGAAAAAACCGATGATCTTTTATTACTTGCCAATAGCTCATTTAAACTATTGGATTTTAACTCCATTGACGAGATTTATCATTTCCTTGGCTCTAAATTATTACAGTTGTCCGGGGCCGATTATATGTTGTTGTCAGAATACAATGAATTGAATAGCTCAACTACCCCTAAACTATGGTTCGGTATCGATCAATTTATTGGTAAAATAGTTTCAACGCTCGGAAAGGACATCAATCAAATTCAAATCCCGGTTCAGGATGTTGCAAAGCAGATGGATTTAGAATTGCGAAAAAAAATCTATTGCCTTGCCGGTGGATTGCACGAGTTAACCGTTCAAAAGGTACCAAAAGCGATTTGTGTGGCGATTGAAAAAATCCTTGGCATCCGCGAAATATATTCAATAGGGTTCATTTGGAAAGGCCATTACTATGGAGGAGCAAGTTTTGGTTTTAAAAAAGGAAACAAGATTAAAAAAAGCGATTTGATTGATACAATTTCTAATCAGGCATCGCTGGCCTTAAGCCGAAAGTACGCCGAAAAATCATTGACCGAAAATGAAAAAAAATACCGGGGTATTTTTGAAAATATCCAGGATGTTTATTATGAAACCGCTACAGATGGGACTATCTTAGAACTTAGCCCTTCTATAAAACTCCTGAGCAAAGGACAGTATACCAGGGAAGATTTAATAGGTAAACCCATTTATGATTATTACGAAGACCGGGATGCCAGATCCAAATTGATACAGGAATTAAAAAAATGCCGACAGATAATTGATTATGAAATTCAGCTGATAAACAAAGATGGTTCTTTGGTGAACTGCTCCATCTCAGCCGAGTTGATAATAGATCCACAAGGTAACCCTGAAAAAATTGTTGGCACTTTTCATGACATCACCAATCGAAAACAGTCGGAGGAAGATTTGAAATCGGCTCTTACAAAAGCGAAGGAATCTGATCGTTTAAAATCTGCTTTTTTGGCCAACATCAGCCATGAGATCAGAACGCCCATGAACGGAATTCTCGGTTTTTCGACCTTACTTAAAGAGCCAGGCCTCTCCGGAGATCAACAAAAAGAATATATCAGCTTCATCGAAAAAAGCGGCGAGCGTATGCTAAATACCATCAACGATCTGATGGACATCTCGAAAATTGAAGCTGGACAGATGAATGTTATTGTTTCTGAAGTAAATATGAACGAACGGATAAATAATCTTCACCACTTTTTTAAACCGAAGTGCCAGGAAAAGGGGATTCAGTTCTTAGTTAAAAATAATTTATCCCCTGACAAATCCATACTCAACTCCGACCGAAATAAAATTGATGCCATTCTATCGAACCTGATCCTCAACGCGATCAAGTACACGCCACAAGGCAGTATTGAAGTGGGATGTGGCATTGTACATGCGATTCATGAATCGTATGTACAATGCCACGTAAAGGACACCGGCATCGGTATACCCCTCTCCCGCCAACAGGCTATTTTCGATCGTTTCGTTCATGCCGATATTGAAGACAATGCTGTTTACGAAGGCTCTGGTTTGGGACTTTCCATTTCAAAAGCATACGTTGAAATGCTGGGTGGTAAAATTTGGGTGGAAAGCACTCTTGGAGCTGGTTCCACCTTCTATTTTACTGTACCCTACCAGGTACATCCTCAAACAAGAAACAATACGGAAGAAGAAGCTAATCCTGGAAAGGAATCCGTACTATCTAAAAAGCTCAATATTTTGATTGCCGAGGACGATGAAAATTCAAAATTGTTCATGACAATTTCACTTGAAAGATTGACCAATCAATTGTTTATCGCAAGAACAGGTTTGGAAGCTGTGAAGCTTGTTAGCGATCACCCCGGCATCGACTTGGTACTGATGGATATCAGGATGCCCGAATTGAACGGTTATGAAGCCACCAGGCGAATCAGAGAATTCAACTCCAAAGTGGTTATTATTGCCCAAACTGCA
>Ga0210046_1000531_pt1 | contig 36040 bp, 36 predicted proteins | sample CryGeyCG2114_250_FD_185461 | JGI IMG/M metagenome (GOLD analysis project Ga0210046, IMG submission 185461) | Groundwater microbial communities from aquifer - Crystal Geyser CG18_big_fil_WC_8/21/14_2.50 (SPAdes) (version 2) | ecosystem: Environmental > Aquatic > Deep subsurface > Groundwater ...
AACCTTTTCCTAAAAATCCACATATTGCACAGATTTTTACACAAATGGGTCGTTCGGAAGCATTAGGGACGGGTGTGCAAAATGTGTTTAAGTATAACAAAATTTATTCAAAAACGGATAAAAATATATTTAGAGAAGATGATATTTTTACAACATCTGTACCACTTGGAGAGTTTTTGGGTACAAATGAGCCTCTAAATGAGCCTCTAAATTATAGGCTAAAACAAATTCTTAAACACATTAATGCCAACAATTCAATTGCTATTGCTGAGCTTTCTAACTTCTGCGAAGTTGGTAGGGAAACCATTAAAAGAGATATTAAAAAACTTAAAGAATTAAAGATTATTGAGCGTATTGGTTCAGATAAAACAGGTTATTGGAAAATATTGTGAAGTTTTAAAAGCAAATTATTATTGGGAAATCTTAAATTTTTGTGATTAAAAAACTTAACGTATTTGACCCTAAACTTTTAAATTTGAACTTTTTCCTTGGTTGAAACCCTTCCGCGCCTTTGCGGTTCATCTTTTGTCTTGTGTCTTGTATTTTATATTTTATATTTTATATTTTATATTTTATATTTTATATTTTATATTTTATATTTTATATTTTTTTTCTTAAATTTGCAAATGATTTTTGAGAGCGCAATTGGGCTGTAAAAAAATGAGATAATATCTTAATTAATTTTAGCCAAAAGTCATTTATTTGTTTAATTTGTATTCTAAGAAATTACAGTGATGTAATTCCATTGTTTTTGTTGTAAGTTCATTAAATTGTGACTGACGTGGCGAAGCTTTAAAAAGACGAACAAAGAGAAAACAAGATACAAGGTAATCCCGGTGGAATAAGAAAGAACATTCCACGGGACATGTGGAATATTGGAATGAAAAAATAAGAATTGGAAAAGTGAATTAACTTTTGGGTGATGATGTGAATGAAATAGTAAAAATAGAGGATATACGAAATCTGATTTTAGAAATACGTGGTCAAAAAGTAATAATTGACAGTGATGTAGCAGAATTATATGGTGTAGAAACAAAAAGAATTAATGAAGCAGTTAAAAATAATCCGGATAAGTTTCCTGACGGGTATATTATAGAGCTTCTAAAAGATGATTGGGAGTCTTTGAAGACGAAAATTACGACTACAAACAAAAGAAAAAAAGTTGACACAACGGAGGTGGACGAAAATTTCGACCACCTCGAAAAGCTAAAATATTCGCCGTATTTGCCAAAAGCTTTTACGGAAAAAGGGTTATATATGTTGGCAACAAGACTTCACCCCGTGTAATAGAAATGTTTTACTACATATATGTGTTACAAAGTACTATTGATGATTGTTTTTATACTGGCTATACTAGTAATTTAAAAAAAAAATAAATGATCATAACAATGGTAAGGTTGCATCGACAAAACATAGAAGACCGTTAAAACTTTTATACTTTGAAGGCTGTTTGAATCAACAAGATGCAACCCATAGAGAGAAATACCTAAAAACAACATATGGGAAAAGATATATTAAAAACAGATTGATGAAATATATAGATGGCAATAATTAAATTATTACACGGGGCAAAAGTAAAAGCGCAACCTTAACGACTATAGCCATAATAGAAACTTTTTCCAAAATAAAAGAATTGTCAAAACATGTAAAAGAACTACAAACTATTGTTGATAAAGATGAACAGAAAAATCTTATGCAAAGAAGCGGAGAACTTTTTACGGAAATACTTGATGATGATTTAAAAATAAGCGATACTGAAACCTCCATTGAGTTTAATTTTGCTTGTTCACCCCGTTAGATAGTGGTTTATTGAAATATTACGGTGATATTTCACAGTGTAAAAAACAACTTGGGGAAAAAGATATATTAAATCAAGACTTAAAAATTATTTTGATATAAAAAACATCTAACGGGGTAAAATTTAAACATACTATAAAGAAAAAAAAATAAGACAAGTCCAAAGTGTTGGTTTTATATTTTTTTGTCATTATTAATTTGTCATTTAATTATTTGGAATTCTTTCGTGTTTTTCGTGGCAAAAAGAGTAAAAGTGGTTGTTCTAATTTTTAATTGTACCCGCTTATGCATGGTTTACCCCAGTATATGCATTTTATAATCTCAATTCATATAAGTTATTATATTATAAGAGTTTATTCTAATGCAAAGCAATAAAAATGGTCATATTAAGTAATTCCGTAAATGATTACTTTTGTTGCATAATTAGGGGGTTTACTGAGAATATTTCCCTTAACGGTAACCAAAATATCCGTATTATGGAGGCAAATATTACTATGCAAAATTATAATAGTGTGCTTACTTTGTTTTGGGAATGTTGAGAGAGACAAGTAGAAAGTAGAAAGGTTAAAGTAGAAAGTGAAAAAATTTTGATAGCGATATTAGTTTAATGTTTTTTTGTCTTTGATTTTGTATCTTTGCCATAGTCATCCCGGGGGGATTGTCATTCATAATTTATAATTGAACTTGATTTGTATAAATGATTGAAAATAAAATTCAAAATATAATTAAACATGGTGAAACGGAATCAATTGAGTTCAAAAAGAACTTTGATGATAGAGTAATAATTTCACTTAACGCTTTTGCTAATAGCAAGGGCGGAAAAGTGTTAATTGGCGTTCAAGATGATAGATCTATTATTGGGGTAAACTTAAATAGTGAAACTCTTCAGAACTGGATAAATGAAGTTAAAAATAAAACAAATCCTTCAATAGTTCCGAATGTAGAAGTTGTTGAAATAGAAAACAAAACAATTGTTCTTTTTGAGATTGAAGAATATCCTATAAAACCAGTATCTATTAAAGGTCGTTATTACAAACGAGTAAAAAACTCTAATCACCAAATGTCAATTACTGAAATTGCAGATGAACATTTAAAAACTGTTAACTCAAGTTGGGATTTTTATCCAGACACAAGCCATACATTAGAAAATATTTCCATTGAAAAAATTAAAAAGTATATTAAAGAATTTGAAAAGTGGAATAATACTGAGGTTGTTTTTGAACCATTTGAGTTTTTATCAAAAAAAGAAATTCTAAAAAATAATAAACTGACTTTTGGGGCATATTTACTATTTGCAAAAGAACTTTGCATTATTAGTGATGTGCAAATTGGGCGGTTTAAAAGTGAGACCAAAATTATTGATAGTATTTCGTTAAGCACAGATATTTTAACTGAACTTGATGAAATAATGGCTTTTATAAGAAAGCACCTAATGGTTGAATTTATTATTACAGGAAAGCCACAGAGGGAAGAACGTTTTGATTATCCGGAAGAAGCGATAAGAGAAATTGTTATCAATATGCTTATTCATCGTGACTATAGAGAAAGTAGTGGCAGTATTATTAAAATATTTGATGATAGAATTGAGTTTTATAATCCAGGTGGTCTTTATGGAAATCTTACTATAGAAGAGTTGTTATCTCTAAATTACAAATCTCAAGTTAGGAACAAACTAATTGCCAATACTTTTAAGGACATTGGTAAAATTGAAAAATATGGTACTGGAATGAAACGTATCTTTTCAATTTGTGATGGGTATGGCGTTATTCCACCAAGATTTAATAATTTAGGAAATGGGTTTGAGGTTGTGCTTTTTAAGGAGAAGTTGAAAGATAATGCCACTGTAAATGCTACTGTAAATGCTACTGTAAATGCTACTGTAAGTGATAGACAAAAGCTAATAATAGGAAAGATTGCTAATTATAAAAACATTACAATTAATCAATTAGCGGAGATTTGTGATGTTAGTAGAGATACAATAATAAGAGATATTAAAAAACTTAAAGAATTAAAGATTATTGAGCGTATTGGTTCAGATAAAACGGGCTATTGGAAAATATTGTGAAGTTTTAAAAGCAAATTATTATTAGGAAATCCTAAATCTTTGTGATGAAAACTCCTTAGTGTCCCTGCGTCTCTGCGGTTCATCTTTTGGCTTGAATCTTTTATCTTGTGTCTAGTATCTTGAATCTTTTTTCTTTTAACGTCTTTGCCCTTAACTTTTTACTTTTTACTTGATTCTTTAACCCCTTGTGGCTTAGTGCTTTAGTGGCTAATATTTCGACTTTCGACTTTCGACTTTTTTTCTTTTTGCTGTCTTTTCCCTTAACTTTGAGCTTTATACTTTTAACTTTCATCTTGTTTCTTATATCTTGTTCCTTTTTAAACACATAAAAAACAGAGCTTGCAAGTTCAACTAATTTTTGATAGTCAAACAATTGTTTAAAAATGAATTTTATAAAAAATGTGACCAACAATTTACCTCTTTCTATATTGAAAAAATAAGTGAGTTGAGGCTATGGCTGTTAGAACAAATAGAGAAATAAAAAAAATCGCAAAAGATTATGCCTTGTTATTAGTTAAGGCAGGACTACCAATAGAAAAAATAATTTTATTTGGTTCATACGCAATTAAAAAAGCTAATGAAAATAGCGATATTGATTTAGCCGTTGTTTTGAAGGAAATAAAAGATGATAAATTTACAACTCGCTTAAAATTGATGAAATATTGTAGAAATTTTAGTGATGTAATTGAGCCACATCCATTCCTAAATTCTGAATTTACCGATACTAATCCATTTGCTTCTGAAATAATTAAAAATGGTATTGTTGTTTACTCCTAAGATTCTTGGCAACACAAGTGAAAAAATTTTAATAGTGATGTTGTTTTTATAGTCTTTTATCTTTTAGCTTTTGTCTTTGCCATAGGCATCCCCATGGGATTTTCTTTTGTCTGTTATCTTTCGTCTTGAATCTTTTGTCTTTAGTCTTGTATCTTTGCCAACGGCATCCATTTTGGAGAATCTTTTAGCTTCTTGTATTTTGGCTCTTGCTTGTCATTTCGAACGGATGTGAGAAATCTTGTTTTTGAGGCAATGTAATTCTGGAGATCTCTCTTCCGATTAAAAGCATCGGAATCGATATGACAAAGTGCTTCCGAATTCTGTCATTTCGAACGCAGAGAGAACTCTCATGTGCGTGCAACGAATGTAAATCTGTTTTTTAAGGCAATGTAATTTTTGGAGATCCCTAACAAGAAGCGTGTTTGGGATGACAGAGGGAGAGACGAGTAGAAAGTTAAAAGGCTAAAATTCAAAGTAAAAGAACATTTTATATGTGATGCGGTTGTTGGAGATCTCTCTTTTGATAATTCCGTTAGAAAGTAGCGGGATGCAAAAAACGCAAGAAGATTGGAAGATAGATGACATGCGGAAAAAGGGGCGGAGGTTAGTCCGCCGTTTTGTTAGGATGTGATTGTATTTGAGGATTTTACAAGTTTATTGAGAGAATCTGTTGTAATTAATGTTGAGAATGATTTTTTTGTAATGTACTCATCATAAAATGACAATTGATTATCAGGAATTGTAATTGTAAATGTTATTGGGTCAACAAGTTGAAGTGGAATGTTCTCAGATTTGACCATTATAAAGTGTTCCTCTTCAGATGTTGAGTTAATTGGGTCGGTTAAATAGATAACAGAAATTAATGAAAGTGAAGTTTCATTAATTGCATCTATTCCAGTATTTGGACCCAATGGGTTAAGTGTAACATCCACATCGGTTGCGTTGAATGTTGTAGATTGATTTGACGCATTGAAACCGAGTGTTGGAAATATTTTTAGTCCATTTACAATATTATCCGAGTTTATTAATTGATAATTTGATTTGAAAATAAAGTTGAATGGAATAAGTCCGCTAGGTGTTGATGATTTCCAAGGTTCTTTGAATATTTCAATGCTGTTTATTTCTTTGGCAATTTTAGATGCCAATTTAAAGCGATTACGTCTTGCAATTGATGCAGCGTCTTGCCCTGGCATAAAAGACGAAGGGCGTGTTGAAATAATGTTTTTTCCGTTTCTTTGACGAAAAGTAAGATCGCCAATTGTGCCGCTTACTTTACCGAGTACTGATTTATTTAATTCGGCCATTGTGTTTTTCCTTATGTTTTCGTTTAAAATGATGTTCTTTTTTACAAAGTGTTAACCAGAGATCTCTCATCCCGACAAGGAGCGTTGGGATTCGAGATGACAGCAATAGACTACTTATTAAAAAAACTATTTGTTTATTTTCAATGTAGTTTGCTGAGATCTCTCACCCCCGGAAATGCATCGAGGGGTTCGATTCCGATAAGGAACATCGGAAGATAGATGACAAAAAAGAATGTCATTTCGAACGTAGAGAGAAATCTCATGAATAGCATTGCAATTATAAGTCCTATTTTCCGATAAACCCGCCAGAAAGCAGCGGGATGTAAAAACGCACGAAGATCGGAAGATAGATGACATGCTATTGTTGGCTCTATAGTAAACAATTTTGTTTTTGTAGATATGTATTGAATGAGGTGGAGGTCTGATAATTAAAACTATGTGTGTTTTGTTATTGCTATTATCAGGTAAAACGCCTAAAAATTCCAATTGAATTTTAACCCAATTGAAGTACAAGATAATCCCAAGATAAAGCCAAGAAGAAATTTCTTGAATTTCTACAGTTTTTCTTGTTTTTAATGGTTTCATCTGTTTGTAACCATTTTCTTGTGAGTAGGTGTTTTTGAAAGCTATTTCCATAACAGTGACCTTAACTACTTTGTTGGTTAAACCCTAATTATGCAATAGAAAATAATATTCTCTGTAAATTCCTCAAAAGTAATCATTTACTGGATTATTAAATATAACCATTTTCTATTGCTCTGCATTAGGATAAACTCTTATAACATAATGACTTACAGCAATTGAGATTCTCCAATGCATAATCTGGGTTAAATTTTATTAGTTATTATTCTAATTTTTATATACTTGAATGTGCGTTGGTTTTGCCTTTTAAATAATTTTAATTTTTTTTGAAGAGCAATGGGAAAATAGGGGGCAAATAAAGTATAATATTATGTAGGAAATATTTTATTAAACAATTTTGACATTTTGAAAATGCTCAATTAGAAAGGAAATTATAATGAGGTAACCATGATTGTTCGAAATACTGAAAGCTTGGTTGAAAGCCAAGAACCGGAAATTGATGAGATTACAAGAGGTAAATTTGCATCAAAAGAAAAAATAGTATTGGAAATAGAGAGTGTTTATAAGACAGAGCCAAATTTACAAAAAAGGCTACTCTATTATACTTTACATATAACAAATGTTCTTTTTTTTGTTGAAACAAAACAAAAACCATTGGCAGATGATACTTTACAGAATGTGTTTGAGAAAATTTTAAAGCTTAAGCGGAAATGGTATTACAACAAGGTACCAGATTTCTTAAAATTTTTAAGAATGGCAATATTTAGTTATTTGCGTAATGAGCGGAACAAAAAGGATAATTACAACTATACCCCTATTGAAGCAGACGAGGAATCGAACACGCTCCTTATTGATTTAATAACTGAATATATTTACAATTATCCCGCTGATAAATTAGTAAATGAAAGTTTTGAACAGCTTGTTGATAAATGTCTTGAAGAGCTAAAAGGGGATGAGATAGCATTTTTTGTTTTTGAGGAAATGATGGAACATTCAAAAACAAACATAATCATTGCTAAAAATCTTGGACTTGACGTAAAGGATGTTGAAAACGCAAAGAAAAGAATTAAATTAAAAATGGCTAAAGTTATAGGCCAAAAATAAAAAATTGAATAATGGCTAGAGGAATAATTTACGATAAACTTAAGAACTTTTATTAAAAGGGAAAAAGTTTAAGTAGAACAAATTGGGAGTGACTGGCATGGAGAAGAGTAAAATTTTAAATATTTTGGATTTTTATTTAGATTCTATGGATGACGATATTGAGTTGATTGATGCAGAGTTGGAAAATGCAAATATAAATGTTGAGGAATCTGAGAAAAGGATTATGGAGTTGTTGAAAAATGCTAAAGCCGAATTAAAAATTGAAAAAGGAAGAGAATTAAAGACAAATTTTGAAAAGGCAAAAAAAGAAGTTGAAGAAGATGGTGCTTCTAATGTTGCTTTAGGTGATGAATTTGACTTTAGGTTAGCAGCGAGAAATATTGGTGATTTATCTGAAGATGATAAAAAGGTGATTAGCAAAAATTTACGTATTTTGGATAAGCTGAATGGGGAGAAAACAATTAGAAAGTAGAAAGATAAAAGTGAAAGAGTTTAGAATGTTATTTTGTAAGTAGAGAGAAATGTTGTTTTTGAGGCTATTGTGGAGATATCTCTTCCGATATCAATGCTGTAAACTTAAGCAACTCAATATGTTTTGAGAGAAGAACACACCCCTGATGCTAAAGCATCTTCCCCTCTCAAGAGGGGATTATTTTGTGCTATGTTTAAAAAAGCCACTGCCGAAATCTTTAGGTGCAGGTTAATTCTTAAGTTGAAGGCATTGCTCTTTCGATAATCACGATAAAAGAATCGGGATGCAAAAAACGCAAATATATTGGAATCTCCCAAAGGGATTCTGCGAAGAGATGACATGCGGTTGTTTTTGTCTGTCATTTCGAACGCAGAGACAAATCTCATGCGAGCGCAACGAATGTAAATCTGTTTTTTTAAAGCAATGTAATTTTTGGAGATCCCTCACGAAAAGCGTGTTCGGGATGACAACATGGTTTTGGTTTGTCAATTCGAACGGAGAGAGAAATCTCATGTGAGCGCAACGAATGTAAATCTGTTTTTTTAAAGCAATGTAATTTTTGGAGATCCCTCACGAAAAGCGTGTTCGGGATGACAACATGGTTTTGGTTTGTCAATTCGAACGGAGAGAGAAATCTCATGCGAGCGCAACGAATATAAATCTAGGTTTTTAAAGCGATGTAATTTTGGAGATCCCTCACGAAAAGCGTGTTCGGGATGACAGGAACAAAAGGCGTGTTCGGGATGACAAACTGTTTTGTGATGCGATTGCTGAAGATTCCTCTTCCGATAATCCCGATAGAAAGCATCGGGATGCAAAAAACGCAAAAGCATCGGAATCGATTCCGATAAGGAACATCGGAAGATAGATGACAAATTGGAAAGAGACAAGGAAAAACCTAATGGAATATGAAAACACAAGGCATTCCACATGGGACAGGAAGTTAAAAGGACAAAGTTAAAAGCTCAAAGTGAAGGACAAAACTTACAAGTAGATACTGTTGGAATAATCCCAGTGGAATAGAAAAAGCACCCCAATGGAATAAAAAAGAAATAGCCATGTGAAATAGAAAAGATGAAAGCCCATGTGAAATAGAAAAGATAAAGGCCCATGTGAAATAGAAAAGATAAAGGCATTTCACTGGGCAGGCATTTCACTGGACAGGCATTTCACTGGACATGCATTTCACTGGGCAGGCATTTCATGGGGCAGGAAAGCATTCCACGGGACAAGAAGTGAAAAGCTGTTTGTTTTTATAGATTGAGAAAGGTATTGTTATTAAAGAGGGAAATAGATGTTTGAAAAAAATAATATAGCTGTAGCTAATGCTTGTAAGCTAATTGAAAAGTATTGCATAAAATTACCGAATCAGTATTCACTTGAGGAGTTGCTTAATGCTGAGGGGTTGGTGTATATTGAAGAGAGTTTGGATGGACTTGCTGGCAATATAGTCTTTACGGCTGAAAATGGAATAGTAACAGTAAATAGTAATATTGAAAGTGAAACGCAAAAAATATTTACCGCAGCACATGAACTTGGACATTTTGAGAATGAAGCCCACACCCGACCTCTCCCAAAGGGAGAGGAGAAAGCATTAATCCAGCCTAACTTCCCCTTAAACGCCAAAGGCGGATACAGCAAGGCGAGAGGAATATTTGAATGCGGATTTGAAGATGTTTTGGGAGTAAAAAGAACTTCGCGGACAGAAACTGCTGCTAATGATTTTGCAGCCGAATTACTTATGCATAAGCCTTGGTTTGAGGAGTTTACTAAAAGCAAAAAACTTAGTTTAACATTACTTTCTGAGTGTGCAGAGCATTTTACTGTTTCACTATCCGCAGCAGCTTTTAGATATGCCGAAATTGGTAACGCCCCATGTGCAATAATTATGAGTACCGATGGTGTGGTTAAGTGGAGTTCTATAAATAAGTCTTTCCCATATCAATTTTTACGTAATGGATTAAAAGTACACAATATGAGTTACGCCTTTGACTTACATAAAGCAATGCATAATTATAAACTTAATTTATGTTCTTTTGACCAAATGAAACGTAATTTTGCCGAAGTTCCAAAGGAAGAAGATATTCCCGCTTTTGCATGGTTTAATGAGGATTATTCTCTTAACGGAAACCAAAATATCCGTATTATGGAAGCAAATATTGCTATGCATAATTATAATAGCGTTATAACTGTTTTGTGGGAAGTTTGAAGGGGACAAAGAAATTTGCCACGAATTACGCAAATTAACACGAATAATTTTTGAAAGCAGAAAACAAAGATGAATGGACACAAAAGCATAAAACTATACGAAAAAAAGTGTTAAATACCACTGCCAAATTATAATAGCGTTTTAACTGTTTTAAGGGAGCAATGACAAGAAAAAAGAAAAAAAACAAGGAATTTATAGGACGATGAAAACATATCTAAATATAAATAAAAAGTATATCAAACTAATAATTTTTAATTGTGAACTTTTAAAGAGGTTCTTATTATGTGGTGGAGTTCGATGAAAGGCATTATCCTCGCCGGTGGTTCCGGCACACGGCTTTATCCATTAACAAAAACAGTTAGCAAGCAATTGCTGCCAATTTTTGATAAACCATTAATATATTATCCACTTTCAGTTTTGATGCTTTCTGGAATAAGGGAGATCTTGATAATTTCCACTCCACAAGATTTGCCAAGATTTAAGGAATTGTTTGGTGATGGTTCACAACTTGGTCTCAAGATACAATATGCCGAGCAACCAAGTCCAGATGGATTAGCTCAAGCATTTATTATTGGCGAAGATTTTATAGGCAAGGATGATGTTGCTTTAGTTCTTGGAGATAACATTTTTTACGGGCACGGACTTAGTGGAATGTTAAAACGAAGTGTTGAAACAGTAAAGAACGAAAGAAACGCTGTTGTATTCGGATATTACGTAAATGATCCAGAAAGATATGGCGTTGTAGAATTTGACGGAACTGGAAAAGTTTTATCCATTGAAGAAAAACCAGAAAACCCTAAAAGCCATCATGCTGTAGTTGGACTTTATTACTATACAAACGATGTTGTTGAAATTGCAAAAAATGTAAAGCCATCCGCACGAGGTGAGTTGGAAATCACTTCGGTTAATAATGAATACTTAAATAGAAACAAATTGAAAGTAGAATTGTTTGGTCGTGGACAAGCGTGGTTCGATACTGGCACATTTGAATCGATGCAAGAGGCATCAAGTTTTATTGAAACAATCCAAAAACGCCAAGGATTACAAATAGCGTGTATTGAAGAAATTGCATACCAAAAAGGGTGGATAAGCAAAGAGCAAGTTGCTGAAACGGCTGAAATCTACAAAAAGAATAGTTACGGGCAATATTTATTGGGGATAATCAAGGAAAAAGGATAAAGTCCAAAGTAAAAAGAAACAAGATTAAAGAAAAACAATAAAAATGAAGGCAAAGATTCGTTGTGAATTTGGATGAGACGTGAATTCCATTAGACAAAAAGTATAAATAGATGAATAAAAAATTACTTGTCAAAATACTATCTGGGACAACAGATAATAATATTAGATTTGCTGATTATTACTGCTTTCTCTTGGTTTTGCAGAAAGAATAAAGGGAGATCATCATATTTTCACAAAAAGTGGGGTTGAAGAAATAATAAATATTCAACCACTGAAAGACGGAATGTCAAAATCATACCAAATTAAACAAGTGCGTAAAATACTTGTTAAGTATAAAATTATGAAGGAGGTTTAAAGTGCAAGGTAATGAGCATATAGAACCATTTAAATATGAAATTATTATTTTCTGGAGTGAAGAGGATAACTTATACATTGCTGAAGTACCCGAGTTGGCAGGCTGTATGGCTGATGGTGAGAGCCCCTCTAAAGCATTAAAAAATGCAGAAATTGTTATTAATGAATGGATTGAAATAGCAAAAGAATTAGGACGTGAAATTCCAATTGCTAAGGGTAAATTGGCATATGCCTAAAACAAATGTTTCAGTCAATTCAGTTAATAATGAATATTTAAACAGAAACAATACAAAAGCGACAAGGCTTGCAAATTATATATCAAAAAGATTGGATAAGTAAAGAACAAGTTGCGGAAACAGCAGAAGGATATAAAAAGAATAGTTATGGTCAATACTTACTAAATATTTTAAAATAAAGGGTTGTGTGAAAAACCACTTTGTGCCTTTGCGTCATTGCGGTTTTCTTTTGATAGTATGAAATTTATAAAAACAAAAATACCAGAAGTAGTAATTATTGAACCCACCTGTACCGTAGAGCGGTAAAGTTTGGGAAGACGAACGTGGATACTTTTTTGAAAGTTTCCGTCAAGATCTTTTTGAAAAAGAAATTGGCAAAATAAATTTTATCCAAGAAAATGAATCTTTTTCAACTTATGGTGCTTTGCGTGGACTTCACTACCAATTACCTCCATTTGCACAAAGCAAATTAGTTAGAGTAATTGAGGGAAAAGTTCTTGATGTAGCCGTTGATATAAGAAAAGGTTCTCCAACTTTTGGTAAATACGTTTCGGTTGAGCTTTCTTCTGAAAACAAAAAGCAATTGTTTATACCCCAAGGTTTTGCCCATGGTTTTGTTACCTTAAGCAAAACTGCAATTTTTCTGTACAAGGTTGATAACATATACAACAAAGAATCTGAAGGTGGAATTATTTGGGATGATGAAACTATTGGGATTGATTGGGGATTAGAAATAAATGATATTCTATTGGCACCCAAAGATCTTATACACCCAGGCATTGGATATGCAAAGCTTTTCTCAGAATCTTAAAAAATCAATATAATAAAAGTGTTTACATGGGAAACTTATGAATTACAAAGAATTACTACTACAAAAAGTTAAAGACAAATCATTTAAAGTTGGTATTGTTGGTTTAGGCTATGTTGGCTTACCACTTGGGCTTGAATTTGCCGAAAAGGAATTTAACGTTCTTGGTTTTGATATGGACCAACGCAAAATAGACTTTTTAAGCAAAGGCGAAACTTATATTAAGCACATTCCAACAGAAAGAATTAGCAAATCTGTAAATTCTGGTTACTTAAAATCCACTACAGATTTTACTAGAATGCCCGAAGTTGATGCATTAATCATCTGTGTACCAACCCCGCTTGATGAACACCGCGAACCAGATATGAGCTATGTTGAAGGAACTGCAAAAACAATCCAAAAATATTTACGAAAAGGACAGTTGGTAACTTTAGAATCAACAACTTATCCCGGCACAACAGAAGAAATGCTGCTTCCATTATTTGAGAACGCCCAAATATTCCAAAATGCTGTCATTTCGATCCCGATTCATCGGGAGAGAAATCTTAACAATTCGGAGATTTCTCAGTCGTCAGAAAAAGATGACTCCTTCGAAATGACAGAAGAAAAATTGGTTGTCGGTGAGGACTTCTTTTTAGCATATTCACCAGAACGTGAAGACCCAAATAATCCAAACTACACAACAGCTACTATTCCAAAAGTAATTGGTGGAATGACAGAAAACTGCTCAGAAGTTGCAAAAGCTATTTATGAGCAAGTGATTGTTAAAATAGTTCCAGTTTCATCTCCGGGAGTTGCAGAGGCTACTAAAATAGTTGAAAATGTTTATCGCTCAATAAATATTGCTCTTGTAAATGAACTAAAAATGGTATTTGATAAAATGGGTATTGATGTTTGGGAAGTAATAAATGCAGCCAAAACAAAACCATTTGGATTTAATGCATTCTATCCGGGACCTGGATTAGGCGGACATTGCATTCCAATAGATCCATTTTATTTAACTTGGAAAGCTCGTGAGTTTGAAGTAAATACCAAGTTTATTGAACTTGCTGGTGAAATAAATACTAAGCAGCCATACTATGTGGTTGAAAAAGCAATGGAAGCTCTAAACGAAAGCAAAAAATCGTTAAACGGCAGTAAAGTGTTAATAATGGGAGCAGCATACAAAAAGAATGTTGATGATATGCGCGAATCTCCTTCTCTAAAATTGATAGAAATACTAAGAGAGAAAGGTGCAGAAGTTGATTATAACGACCCATATATTCCAATTCTTCCAAAGACAAGAAAATACAATTATGATATGAAATCAGTTGAATTAACTACTGAAAATATTGCAAAATATGATTTAGTTTTATTAAGTACAGATCATGATGACTATAAAGAACATCTTGAACTAATACATAAAAATGCAAAAATTATTCTTGATACTCGAAATATGTTTGAAGGGTATAAGGTTTTTAAAGGATAAAAACAAAGCTGGAAGAATGGAAAGATGGAATTTGGAAGGTTTTTCAATTCTGTCATTTCGAACGAAGAGAGAAATCTCGTTTTGGATATGCGATTATGGAGATATCACTTCCGATAAAAAACATCGAAATCGATATGACAAGCGGTTCATGATAAAATTCTCTTTGCGTCTTTCTGCCTTTGCGGTTCCTCTTTCTTTTGGTCTTGGCAGTTTCCTTTAACAAATAAAAAATAAAATGAATAAAACGAAATTAGAAAACAGTAAAATATTAGTAACCGGCGGTGCGGGTTTTATAGGTTCAAACCTTATTGAACGTTTTTTGGAGCAAAATAACGAAGTTGTTTGTTTGGATAATCTTAGCACTGGACATAGAAAAAACATTGTCGCATTTCTTGAAAACAAGAACTTTCAATTTATTGAGGGCGATATACGTGATTTGGAAACTTGTAGAACTGCAGTTAGGGATTGCGATTATGTTTTCCACGAAGCAGCTTTGGGAAGTGTTCCACGTTCAATTAAAGACCCAGCAACAACCAACTCGGTAAATATTGATGGGTTTCTAAATATGCTGATCGTTTCACGCGATGAAGAAGTTAAACGATTTATTTATGCTGCAAGTTCATCTACCTATGGCGATTCCAAAGAAATGCCTAAGGTTGAAGAGCGATTTGGACGACCATTAAGCCCTTATGCTATTACTAAAGTAGTAAACGAGTATTTTGCAAAAGTATTTAGCGAACTTTATGGAATGGAAACCATAGGATTGCGATATTTTAATGTTTTTGGAAAAAGACAAGATCCAAATGGAGCTTATGCTGCTGTAATTCCCTTATGGGTAAAACAAATGATAAATCTCGAAAGCCCAATAATAAATGGTGATGGAAGTTTTAGTCGAGATTTTACCTATGTTGAAAATGTGATTCACGCAAATGAACAAGCGGCAATTATTAAAAAGGATGATTATTTCAAAAATCTAAAAATCTATTTTGATAATTATGAAAATACCTTTGTTAATGAAGTATTTAATGTCGCTTTTGGCGATAACACAACTTTGAATCAATTATTTGAATATTTGAAGATAAATTTATCAAAATATGATGCCGAAATAGCTAAAGTTGAGCCAATTCATGGTCCACAAAGAAGCGGTGATATTCCTCACTCTTTGGCGTCCATCGAAAAAGGAAAATCAGTGCTCAAATATCATCCACAAATAGATGCAAAAAAAGGATTTGAATTAGTTTGTCAGTGGTATTATAATAACTATAAATGATTATTTAATTGTGGCATTCTAGCAATCTTTTAGCATAAATCTAAAAAAACTTGCCTATCAAAACGAACAAAACATAAAATTTGCAAATAATTTCTTTTATAAAAAAACTAAATATTCCGTATTCCAAAATCCTATATATTGGCAGTGCGGTTGTTTCGTTAAAGTTATTTTTGTTGTTGGTTCCTTATTTGCTTAATAAAAATGAATATTTTTCATTTAATCAAGTTTATTATTCTGCTGGCATTATTACTATTTTTGGAAGACTTGGTTTTGACATAATTATTAGTAAGTATAATATATCTTTACTAAAATTATCTTTTGTTGTTGCTTTTAATATATGTGTTGGACTTTTATTCGCGTTTCTTTTTGAATGGCAGATTCAAGGATTTGTTGATTTTTTTGTTGTAGTTTTATACTCGTTCTTTTATGTAATGGCTAATATTTATTTATTTGCGGGATTGTTTCAACAAAATCATAAACGTTATTTTTATGAGAAATTTCTATATGGAATGGTTTTATTAATTGGTTTAATTACTTTTCATTTCTTAAGTATAAATGTTATTTATGTTCTCCCATTAGCCTCTATTGTTTGGTTTTTGGTCTGTTTTAAAAAACCTGAAAATGCCAAAGAAGTAACTATCAAAAAATTCTATAACAAAGGAATTAGTGCTTTTATTGTTAATACTCTGCCCGGCGTTCCTATTATTCTTGATAAATTTATTATAAATAACTTTTTTGATGTTGAAACAGCTAATGCGTACACATTTGCATGGGTTTTAACTGCCCCTATTCTGTACATCGGTACAACAATGGAACATATAATTTATTCTTCGTCAGCTAACTTGAATACAAAAAAACTAAAGCACGGAATGGTTATTTCAGTATTAGTTAATCTAATTTTGACATCTCTTATTTTGTTTACTTTATATGTATTTCCAAGCGTTTTACCAAAATCAGTAAATAATATACTCCTATTTAAAATAGTTGTTATTATTGCTGGCGGTTATTCAATTTTAGTATCAATCCAAAATCCATTAAAAGCGTATATACTTAAATATGGAACAGAGGAATTAAATCATATTTTAGCTAAAGTTTTCCCTTTTATTACTTTATCTCTTTTAGCGTTACTTTATGGTGTGTTTGTTTATTTGAAGTGTGCGGATTACGTTTTACTAATATCTATTCACTTCCTTTTTATGACTTTAATTACTTTAACACAATATTTAGCGATTAAAAAATTTGACAACAGTCAATTCTTGGGAAAAATATAATCCCTATTTATCATTTGTACTAATTTTCGCTCTTTTTTCTAGAGGATTTCCTTCAATTAGTTTTGTTTATTTTCTTATTTATCCAATTTTAGTTTGGTTGGTTATATCATATCTTATTGTACTTTATAGAACAAATGTGCTAAATAATTTTTTTGAAGTATTGCCCAAATGGTTTAATAAGTCTAAAAATATACTTAATAATCTGGTTCTAAAGGATATAATTGTTCTTAGTTTTATTACGTTCGGTTTTTGGGCTTTAATTACTACTTTTTGGAGTTCGGATCAATTTACAACTATATATCGTTCTTTGTTTTTTCTTTTGCTTTTTGTGGGTTCTTATATTGCCGGTACTCATTTAACAAAATTTAAAATTCATCAAATTGGCTATTTCTTTTTATTTGTAAATTTGCTAATAGTGTTATCAAATTTATTCTCTTTTATATTTGGAATACCCGATTTGCCTATTAAAGGGGCAAAGTATTTTGGATTTATGGGTTTTACAAACCATCCTAATAAGTTAGGACAATATATTTTTCTAACATTTCCATTTGCCCTTTTTTCAATATATTATTTGAGGAAGTTGTTCAAAGAAAAAAGAGGCTATTTAATAGTTTTGACTGTCCTTTTAATTTTGTCTAATTTTTATTTACTTTGGTTGAGTAAATCAAGAGCTTCCATGGGTGCTTTAATAATGTTTATTTTTGTTTTCGTGATATTTTCGATAAATCTAAAAAGAATATTTAAAATAGTAGTTCCTACAATTATAATTCTTGCTTTAATCTTTAGTCTTTCATCTAATTTCTCAATGTATATTAACAATTTTATATTTAAGAATGATAATTCTAATATATTTTCGAGTAGAGAATATTTAATAAAAGCGTCATATAAATCAGCGCTAGATGGTGGCTTATTTGGACTAGGTTATGGAATAAGTTCAGAAAAATATATTGCCAATGAACTTGGAGATTTTAGAACAAACGAATACTTCCAAAGAGAAAAAACAGTATCAATCTTTGCAATTATTGAAGAAACTGGACTAATAGGGATGTCTTTTTTCCTTTTTGGTATTTTTTCTTTCGTTGTATTTCTTATTATTTCATTAAAGCGAAATGCTCATAATTCTAACAAAATTTTTATTATTTCTCTTTTTTCATTTATAATCTCCTTAAACATATACGCCCAAATAGAAAGCTGGTGGATTGGCTTAGGCTCACTTCCTTTACCTTTATTCTTTATCTTAATAGGGCTAAGTTTACAAAGTCTGTCATTCCCGCATGTGGAGCGCCTTTTGCGACATCCCGACTTGGCGGGACTTTAGTGGGAATCTTAGTCATAAAGTGGATTCCGTGCAAAGCCTGTCCAGTGATGTATTTACACTGGAAACATCACGGAATGACAGGTTGACAGAAGTGTCATTCCCGAATGTCTTTATCGGGAATCTATTAATGAATAATGATTATAAAATGCACATTTCAGAGACAAAGGCTCTTTTTCACAAAAACAGAGCTAAAACTCCTTATGAAGAAAAAGTAAAAATAATCGTAGAACTTCAAAAAATAAATCAAGAAATGCGTAGCAAGCAGAATAGAAAAAATGATTCTAAAATAAAAAAAGCATGGGATTTAGCTCTATAAATCATGTTTAATTATTTCTTAATCCTTTGTGCCTTAGCTGCTTTGTGCTTTTTGTCTTTTATCTCAAATCTAATATCTCAAATCTATCTTTTATGATTATTGGAATTGACGCACATAATGTACGTGGCAACGGCGGCTCTTTAATTCATCTTAAGGAATTATTAGCACACACTGACCCCCTAGAACATAAATTTGAAAAAATAATAGTATGGGTACTTGAAGATACATGGAAAAAATTACCTAAACATCAGTTTATTGAATACATATTGTTGCCCAAAAGAAATTTTCTTTCTACCTTATTTTGGCAGAAAAATACATTAGAAAAAGAAGCAAAAGAAAAAAAATGTAGCATTCTCTTTTTCCCGGGTGGTATATATTTAGGTAGCTTTATGCCATTTATTGCTTTTTCGCAAAGTCTGCTTCCTTTTGACCATAAGATTAGAAAAATGTATTGGAAGACCTCTCTTTTCCCTAAGCTATTATTAAAAGAGATAATGATGAAACATACTTTTAATAAAGCTGATGGTATTATTTTTGTTTCAAAAGCCATGAAAGACAAAGTTGAAGAGGTTATGAATACAAAGTTCCTAAATTCAACAGTTATTCATCATGGAGTTAGTGAAATATTTAAGCCCAAAATTGAAAGAACTAAAGAGTTTTCAAAAGACACAAAAATTAGACTTCTTACGGTTTCGAGTCATGCACTTCATAAAAACTTAGTTAGTTTAGTTTTAGCAGTCGGTGAACTTAAAAAAGCAAATTATAATGTTCAATTAAAAATTGTGGGGCCCTATACTAAATATGGAAGTAAACAATTATTAAATACTGTAAAAAAAACAGACCCTACCCAACAGTTTATACATATAATTGGCGATGTTGAATATGAGAAATTGCCAAAATATTATTATGATGCGGATATTTTTGTATTTCCTTCTTTGTGTGAATCCTTTGGATTGCCTTTGCTAGAGGCATATAGAGCGCAACTAACAATTATGAGTTATAATAATATTGAGTTTATGAATTCAAAATATTATTTTATTGCTCAATTTAAAGAAAAAACGTTGCTTGAAATAATCAATAATTTTAATAAAAATGATAGAATAGATGCTGATAAAAATATAAATGATTTTAATTGGCGAAGTGCAATAAACGAAACAACTAATTTTATAGAAAACAAACAAAAAGAGAATTATGTTTAAAAATAGCACACTTTTAATTACCGGAGGAACAGGCTCTTTTGGTAATGCAGTATTAAATCGTTTTCTTAACACAGAATTTAAGGAAATAAGAATCTTTAGTCGTGATGAAAAAAAACAAGATGATTTAAGAAAAAGAATAAATAATCCCAAAGTTAAATTTTACATTGGGGATGTTAGGGATTATAGAAGTGTTGAAAATGCAGTAAGAGGCGTGGATTATATATTTCATGCAGCAGCTTTAAAACAAGTGCCTAGTTGTGAATTTTTTCCGGTTGAAGCTGTTAAAACTAATGTTTTGGGCACAGAGAACGTATTAGAAGCGGCATCAGCACACCACGTGAAAAATGTTGTTATTCTTAGCACAGACAAAGCTGTTTACCCAATTAATGCAATGGGTATTTCAAAAGCAATGATGGAAAAAGTAATGATAGCTCGCTCAAGGGTTGTTGGTGATAATGGCACAATAATGTGTGGGACAAGATATGGAAATGTAATGGCTTCAAGAGGTTCTGTTATACCACTTTTTGTAGAACAGATTAAAAATAATAAAGCAATTACAATTACTGATCCGGAAATGACACGTTTCATGATGACACTTGAGGATGCTGTTGATTTAGTTTTGTACGCATTTACAAATGGAAAACCTGGCGACATGTTTGTTCAAAAAGCCCCAGCTGCAACAATAGCTGATTTAGCACAAGCATTAAAAGAATTATATAAATCCACTGTAGAAATTAAAATAATTGGCACTCGTCATGGTGAAAAATTATACGAAACATTAGTTAATAAAGAAGAAATGATTAGAGCAGAGGACCATGGTGAATACTATAGAATTCCAGCTGACAATAGAGATCTTAACTATGATTTATATTTTTCTGAAGGCGACCAGCATGTTTCAACTGTAGAAGACTATCATTCACATAACACTAAAAGATTAAATGTAGAAGAAACGAAAGAGATGCTCTTGAAGTTGGATTTTATTAGAAAAGATGTGCTTTAGTGCAGTGAAGAGTAACGAGTAATCAGTGATGTGTAAAATAAACATTTTCATTAACCAACGGATTTATCCGTTGGAATATAAACAAAAAATGAACTTTCCCGAACGGACTTTAGGCCGTGGGGGTCATTTTCCCACAACCTTTTCTCAGATGAGTCATATAGCAACTCGTTAGTTACAGAGCTAAAAATAAACATAAAAACCAGTAAACTGGTTCAACATATACTTTAGTTTTCTCATTAACCAATGACTTAAGTCATTGGTTAATTACAGCAGATACTTGTGCTCTTAACCAGTTCACTGGTTTAACAAACATAAAATTTAAGGTAAATAAATAATTTAGAAGCACTAATGTCTGTAAAAATGTACTAAATTATAATTACCAACTACTTTCCTTAAGCGCTAGCTTTGCCAAAGTTGCTGGTTCAATTTATATTGTTTTCTCATTAACCAATGACTTAAGTCATTGGTTACCAAAGCTATAAAGAATTAGTATAATGTACTCACTTGTTTAATAAACACAAAAACCAGAAAATAAGTTCTACTTAAAGTGAATTACATTAACCAATGACTTTAGTCATTGGTTAGACAACTACGAAGAAATAATATAACCAGTTCACTGGTTTAATAAGCGTTGATTTTACATTGTTATCGATATATGGAGCAGACAAATGAATAAGCCAAGCTATATTTTAGGTGATAGCTTTACAGACGAAAGAGGAACAATTAGATTTACTAATGAATTTAACTTACCTAATATTAAAAGATTTTACACAATTGAGCATAATAATACACAAGTTGTTAGGGCTTGGCAAGGACATGAAATTGAAACAAAGTACTTTTCAGTATTAAAAGGCAAATTTGTTGTTGCTTGGGTTGAGATTGATAATTTTGATAATCCATCTGAAAAATTACAAGCAGAATATAAAATTTTAGATGGCAATAAACCGGGTGTACTGAATATTCCTCCGGGATTTGCAAATGGATTACGTGCCTTAGAACCTAATTCAATTATTGCTGTTTTTTCAGATTTTGAGGTTGAAAAATCTATAGAAGCAAGAAGGCGTTACGATTCAAATAAATGGTTTAATTGGTTTCAAAATTTTGAAGAGGAGAAATAAATTGATTCAAGTCGGTATAACCGGTCAACCCGGTTTTATGGGCACACATTTATTCAATTATCTTGGTTTGCAAAATAACGTTGAACGAATTGCTTTTAAAGATGAATTTTTTAATGATGAAAACAAACTAAATGATTTTGTTAAAAAATGTGATGTAATTGTTCACCTTGCTGCTATGAATAGACACGGTGACCCTCAAGTTATTTATGATACTAATATTAAATTAGTGCGAGATTTATTGCAAGCATGTGATGAAACTAATTCAAAACCGCATATTATTTTTTCATCATCAACACAAGAAAATAGAGATAATTTATACGGCAAATCAAAAAGTGATGGACGTAAACTTTTTGAAGAATGGGCTAAGAAAAATAACTCGAAATTTACGGCAATGATTATCCCAAATGTTTTTGGACCATTCGGACATCCTTATTATAATTCAGTAATTGCTACATTTTCTCATCAACTAACACACAATGAAACGCCCAAAATAGATGTTGATGGGGAGTTAAAACTAATTTATATAAATGAATTAGTGGAAGAATTTTGGAAGAAAATAAAAGATAAGGGCGATAAAACAGAAATAGAAGTTTATGAAGTTCCTCATACTTCGGTGAATAAGGTTTCATCTATTTTAGAAAAGCTACAGTTATATAAATCTGAGTACTTTGAAAAAGGAATAATTCCAGAAATTAATAATAGTTTTGAACTTGCATTATTTAACACGTTTAGATGCTATTTCCCAAGTGATAAATTTCCATTTATGCTAATTAAAAATACTGACGACAGAGGTTCTTTTATAGAAATATTAAGAGCAGGAATTTCAGGTCAGTATTCATACTCAACAACTAAACCCGGAATTACAAGAGGAAATCACTACCATACAAGAAAGATTGAACGTTTTGCTGTAATTAGTGGTAAGGCTACCATAGAATTACGCAGAATAGGTACAGATGAAGTAATAACCTACCATTTAGATGGCGAAAATCCATCATTTGTTGATATGCCAATATGGACTACACATAACATTACCAATATTGGAGAAACAGATTTGTACACTCTATTTTGGATTAACGAACCCTATAACCCGGATGACCCGGATACATATTTTGAAAAAGTATAGCCACCGATGGACACCGAGAAAAGCGAACTAAACGAAAAGAAAACATATTGCAACTGAAAACACAGATAAAAGCAAATTTTATAATTAAAAACAAAAGCTTCAAAGGATAGCTAAATAAGAAATGGACATTTACGAAAAGGAATTATCAGATAAAATAATTGGTTGTGCATTAGAAGTTTATAACTATTTGGGTAATGGTTTTCTTGAGAAGGTATATGAACGCGCACTGCAGAAGGAATTATTATGTAAAGGATTTGATGCTGAGTTACAAGTTCCTATCAATGTAATGTATAAAGGCGAATCGGTTGGTGATTATTATGCTGATATAATAGTTGAAAATAAAATAATATTAGAATTAAAACATTGTACAGATATTGAAAACATTCATATTGCACAATTGATAAATTATTTAAAAGCCACAAATTTCAAATTGGGTTATATAATAAACTTTGGCAATGATAAAAAATTACAATTTAAAAGAATTATTAAATAAAGCCACCGAAAATCACCGATAAAAGAACGATATTTAAACAATTTATAGTGGCTGGATTAATTAATGGTTAATGTTTTATTTTAAGTGCTTTTGCTAAAAAAAGAAAAGAGGTCACTGAAAGCCAACGATAAAAAGATTGATTTTTTAGAAGATTTATCAGTGATGATAAGTGTTAATCAGTGGCTAAAGATTTTAAGATTTGTTTTTTTTTATTTTATCGGTGGCTAATAAGAATTATTTGTTGATTTCTACTTATAAATGAATTAATATGAAGCATATTTTCTTTTTCGTTTTTATTTAAAATTTTCATCGGTGTAAATCGGTGGCTAATGAGAGGTCTTATTGAAAAGATTAAAAGTAGTAACTGTTGTTGGAACACGCCCCGAGATAATTCGTTTATCAAGGGTAATAACCAAACTTGATGAATCTGAAGCAATAGAACATATACTCGTCCATACTGGTCAAAATTATGATTATGAATTAAACGAAGTATTTTTTGAGGATTTAGAACTCAGAAAACCAGATTATTTTCTAGAAGCTGCTGGAAGCAATGCAACAGAAACAATAGGCCAAATAATAATTAAAATTGACCCTATTTTAGAGAAAGAAAAACCGGATGCTTTTTTAGTCCTTGGTGATACAAATAGCTGCCTTTGTGCCATTCCGGCTAAAAAACGACATATTCCCATTTTCCACATGGAAGCGGGGAACAGATGTTTTGACCAAAGAGTACCTGAAGAAACTAATAGAAAGATTGTTGACCATATTAGTGATATAAATTTAACATATAGCGATATTGCGCGGGAGTATTTATTAAGAGAAGGATTGCCTGCAGATAGAATAATCAAAACCGGCGGCCCAATGTATGAAGTATTAAACCATTTTCAAGATAAAATTAATAAATCAGACATTCTTCGTCACTTGTCACTAGTCACTCATAACTATTTTCTTATCTCCTCTCACCGTGAAGAAAATATTGCATCTTCAAACTTTCCAAAATTAGTAAATATTTTAAATTGGCTTGCTGAAGAGTATAAATTACCAGTTATTGTATCAACGCACCCAAGAACAAGAAATATGATTAAGGAAAAAGGTGCGGAGTTTAATCCATTAGTACAGCTAATGAAGCCAATGGGTTTTATTGATTATAATCATCTGCAAATGAATGCCAAAATAGTTCTTTCTGATAGCGGAACAATATCAGAAGAATCATCTATTCTTAACTTTCCTGCTATAAATATACGTGAAGCTCATGAAAGACCCGAAGCAATGGAAGAAGCTTCAGTTATGATGACAGGATTCAATCCTGATAGAATTAAACAAGCAATAAAAATATTAGATAATCAAAAACGGAATAAAGAAAGAACTTTAAGATTAGTAAGTGATTATTCAATGCCAAATGTTTCTTATAAAGTTGTTCGAATAATAATTTCCTATATCGATTACATAAATAGAGTTGTTTGGAACGGGATGTAGATATATATTGAATAATACAAAGTCAAATATTCAATCAGAGATAGATTTCTTGTTTTTAGGTGGTTTTTTCCCAAAACAATTAGAATCTGAAATTGCCCAAAAAAGTCGTACAGGGTTGCAAAATGCAGCTAATGTATTTCAGTGGCATATTATAAATGGAATCGAAAAAAACATTAAAAAGCCCATTGATTTGTTGTCCTTTTTATTTGTTGGCTCGTACCCTAAAAATTATTCGGATTTTTTTATTCATGGTGAAAAATTTAAACGTTTAGACAACAGAGAAAATAAAATAGGCGGTTTTCTTAACCTATCAATTATAAAGCAATTACTTTTACCATTTTTTGTAAAACGAGAATTAAAGAAATGGATATATAAACATGAAGGAAAAAAAGTAATATTTATCTATTCATTGCAAAATCACTTTTTATCTGCAGCGAATTACTTGAAAACGAAAGATAGTGAAATACATATTTGTATTAGTGTTAATGATCTGCCCGTTTATATGAGCATGGATAGGGATGCATCTTTTTTATTTAGAATTTATAAAAAATGGTCTGAACATAAACTGAAAACGAATTTAAAATATATTGATAGTTTTATGTTTGTGACGGTAAACATGGTTGAATATTTTAGAATATATAATAAACCTTATGTTGTAATTGAAGGAATGGTTGATTATTGCAATACAAATGAACTAGTTATGGTTGATAATTCAATTTTTGCAAGAAAAAATATAATTCTTTATACTGGAACCCTAACAAAAAAATATGGCATATTGGACCTAGTCGAAGCATTTTCTTTAATAAAAGATGAAAATTATCGTTTGATTATTTGTGGGGGTGGCGAAACTGAAGAACAAATAAAGAAAGCTGCAACTGAAGATAATAGAATAAAATTTATGGGTTTAACCGCAAGGAATAAAGTATTAGAATTACAAAAAGAAGCTACTGTTTTAGTTAATCCACGCCAAAATAATGAAGAGTTCACTAAATATTCTTTTCCTTATAAAATGTTTGAATACTTACTTTCAGGCAAACCTATAGTATGTTATAAATTGGATGGCTTTCCAGAGGAGTACGATAACCATTTTATCTATGTGAATGGCAGTAAACCTAATGATTTAGCAGAAAAATTGGTTGAAGCATGCAATTTAAGCGAAAACGAACTTAGGAAAATCCATAAATCTAATATAAAATTTGTTGTTGAAGAAAAGAATAATGTTGTACAGAGTAAAAAAATAATAGACATGATAAAGAAGACCTTATGATTTCACCGTTTCTCAATACAATAAGAACAAGTGATTATATAATAGTTCTTATAGCTCTTTTTATGTTTGCTTTTATGCCAACATCAAGCGCTGGAATAATGTTTGATACAAGAAGTATATTAATTATTTGGATATTTACATTTGGATACCTTATTTATCTTGTTGTTAACAATACTATTGAGGCTAAATCAGCAATCATTAGTTTTCTTATTATACTTTATATGACCTTTGCCACAGTTATTTCTACCGATACATACATGCAGTTTTCAATTGCTAGACTAGGCCCGGTTTTAACCGTAATGATACTTTTTAATATAAAGTTTAAGAGAATTCTACCTTTCAAATATATGATGTTTTTGTTGGAATTTATATGCTGGACTATTATTATTTGGAATTTATTATTATTGTTTCAAAATCTATCAATGATTGATTTTACAAACAATAATTACACCCAATTTTATGAATATGCAACATCTTATTCAATTTTACAATTAAAACCAGTTATGACTTTTGGAGTACATACATTTTCATCCTTTTTCTACTTTTTAATTTTTAGTTTATGTTATTTTAACATAAAAAAAACGAAATATTCTTTAAAACGGTTCTATATTTATATGATTTTTTTATTTATTTACAACATTTTATTATTTTCATCCACCAGTCTTATTTTTTCTTCTATAATGATTATTATGTTTGTTTCTTTAACCAAGAAATTAAGTTCGAAAAGTATAATAATAGCAATTAGTTTTATTGCTATATTTTTATTCTTTCAAAGCGAATTATATTTTAAATATTCATCTATGATATTTAGTGAAAGTAATGGATTTTTGCCAAGATATACTGAAGATTCTGTCTTCACAGAAAATTACAAAATCCTTTCTGAAAGTATACTTGGGATAGGTTTTAATATTGCGAGAAATGATAATCTTAGTTATACAGATTCTGGATATATTGTATATTTAACAATGGGAAATATCATTTTCATGATAGGATTATATTATTTATTGTTTAGATTCCTATCAAATAATTTAAATGCTTATTTCATCTATCCAGTGTTTTTGACAATAATGCTATTTGAATTTGCTATTCCGATAGTTTTATATATCAAATTCTTTTATATGATAATATTCTTTGTTATGTACCTCAAAAGTTTAGATTTTGCTTTTCCTAACACTCAATAATCGGCATTCGAAAGGAAAAACAATTCTTTGCTTTTCTATTACAATTGGCTAATAACAAATAATATAAATAAGTTGGATATTACACATTCTAAGTTTCAATAAAATACAAATTTATATGAGGAAATAATGAAAACATTAGTTACTGGTGGTTCTGGATTCATAGGATCTAATTTGGTTCGCTTACTTTTAGACAAAAAACACAAGGTTAGAGTGTTAGATAATTTATCATCGGGTCATAAGAAAAATATAGACAATTTGGATGTGGAATTTATTTATGGAGATATTCGGAATCAGGATGTAGTTGATTATGCAACTGATGACATAGACATCATTTTTCATCTCGCCGCAAGTGTCGGGCGTCAAAAATCAATTGATAATCCACAAGAAGACTCTTCAATAAATATTATTGGTACATTAAATATTATTGAAGCAATGAAAAGAAGAAAAATTCCCAAAATCGTTTTCTCTTCTTCTGCTGCAGTCTATGGAGAATTGTTAACAACAGTGATAGATGAAAATCATGAGTTAAATCCTGACTCCCCTTATGGTGTAAGTAAGTTGGCAGCGGAAAAACATCTTTTAGCTGCGGCAGAAATATTTGGATTTAAGGCTGTATGTTTAAGATATTTTAACGTTTATGGCAAAAATCAGCGCTATGATGCATATGGAAATGTTATACCAATATTTGCAAATAATCTTTCAAAAAATAAGGATATCATTATTTTTGGAGATGGTGAGCAAACCAGAGATTTTGTTAATGTTAAGGATGTTGCTTTAGCAAATTATTTATCTGCTACAATTGAGCAAGATACAAATATATTTAATATTGGGAGTGGAAATACTATAACGATTAATGATTTAGCTAAAAAGATGTGTGAATTCCATGGCTTGGATGTTAAAGTCAATTATGCACCCAAAAGAGCAGGGGATGTAATTCATTGTAAAGCGGATATAGCAAAAATTAATAAACGTCTTGGTTTTACACCTGGTAAAAATTTGGAAGAAGAACTACTAGAATATCTAACTTGGTTCAACGACGATATAACTACTTGATTAGGGAAATTATCTGTAATTGTTTAATGACTTTGTAATTATTTCTTTTAATTATGTCTAGTGATAAAATATATAAATTAGGAATAAAAAACATCTTTTATTCTGTTTTTGCACAAGGTATTGTTTTTGTAACTAGCATCGTAATTGGCTTTGTGTTACCAAAATTTCTTGGTGTTGAACAGTTTGGGTATTGGCAAGTATACTTGTTTTATAGTGGATATGTAATGTTCTTTAGTTTAGGATTCAATGACGGCTTATATTTACGTTATGGAGGTTTAGATTATAATCAGCTTCCGTTTAAAATGCTTCGTAGTACAATGCGAATATTTATTGGTGTTCTTTTTGTTTTTACAGTAATATTCTTCATGGTTTCTTTTCTAGAAAAAGACTATAGCAAAGTTTGTGCTTTTGGAGCAACTAGTATAAATATTTTACTTGTCGGCATTAATGGCACTCTGCTAACGATTCTTCAGTTTACAAATCGTATTAAACTAAATAGTTTTTTAACTATATTAAATAAAATAATATTTGTTTTTCTAATTGTACCCCTCTTTTTTATTAATTGGGTAGATTTTAGATTAGTTATTGCTGCTGATTTATTTACAAAATTTATTTTGTTAGGCTTAAATATTCATAAATCATTAGGTTTGTTTGCAGGAAAAACTGAACGTTTAAAAGATGGTTTTGCTGAGTATTTGCAAAATATTATTGTTGGTAACAAGTTAATGATTGCAAATATTCTAAGTTCATTAATAATAGGAATTGGACGTTTTATTGTGGAGCGCTTTATGAGTATTGAAACTTATAGTTTGTACTCTTTTGCTACAACAATTACTTTGTTTTTTTTAGTTTTTATAACTGCATCTAGTCTTTCTCTTTATCCTTTGTTGAGCAGGATAGATAGCGAAAAACTACCTAATCTTTATACAAATATAAATAAAGTGTTAACAACTATTTTATTTTTAGCTCTGGCAGGTTATTTCCCTTTATTTTATCTAATCAAGCTCTATCTTCCTGAATATATGGATGTTTTCAATTATCTAAATATCCTATTTGTTATTGTTTTTGCACAAGGGAAAATGATTTTTTTAGTAAATACATACTATAAAGTACTAAGGGAAGAAAAAGCCATGTTAATTGCAAATATAACAGGTTTTGTCGTAGCCGTAATAATTGTTATTCCAACTTTTTATTTTACTCGTTCAATACTTGGTATCGTTATTGGAACAACTATTGCGTTATTATGGCGCTGTTATGCTTCGGAAATTTACTTAAAAAAGAAAATGGGGATTGGCAATTATATTAACATGATAGTTGAAAACATAATTATAATAATATTTATTATAAGTTTTTGGAACGGAATATCTGTTTTGGGAATATTAATATATATGACGACAGTTTTAAGCTATACTTTTTTTAACAAAAAAATAATATATCAATATATTAACAAAATATTTAAATTGTTTTAAAAGTGAAATTTTTAATTCGTGCGAATATTTTGTGAGGTTTTTGGCATGGCAAATATTAACTCTACAAAAAATAAATATGTACTTTATGTTGGTAATTTTAAATTCCCTGATAAAAATGCAGCTTCACAAAGGGTATTAGGTAATGCAAAAGTATTAAGAGAGCTTGGCTATCGGGTTATTTTGATTGGTACAGAGTATTATTCGGATAAATATCCTGGACTAATTGAGACTAAAAATACTTGTCATGGATTTACTTCATACATGTTGCCATATCCGAAATCCACTATATATTGGCTTCAATATAAGACTCAGTTTAATAGAGTAGTTGATCTTATTGAAAAATTAGAAATAAAGAAAAATTTAAGTCATATTATAATGTATGCAAGCCCAAGTCTTTCGTTTTGGGGAAATATGTTAAGAAAATGGTGTAAAAAAAATGGCACTTATTTTATTGCAGATTGTAGTGATTGGATGCCGACCCGTGGACCTTTTTATTTTAAAATAAGTAAATGGTTAGATACGACATATCAAAAGAGATATTTAAATTCAAGAGCTGATGGTGTTATTGCCATTAGTGAATTTTTAGGCAATTATTACCGAAAAAAAAAATCTATAGTTATTGTTATCCCCCCTTTAACTGATAAAATGCAACAAAAATTTAACACAAGTGGTGGTTTGATTAATAATAGAATAAAATTTGTATACATTGGTACTCCATTTAATAATGATGTTACAAAGCCTAGTCAATTTAAAGACAGATTAGATGTAGTAATTATTTTATTAAATAAAATAATGGAAAAAGGATTTGACTTTGAATTTAATATTTATGGTCTTACAAAAGAAGACTATTTGAAAAATTTACCAAATGATAGTATTTTGTTAGAATCTTGTTCCAATAATATATATTTTCATGGGATTGTCGAGCATGATGAAGCGATCTCTAGAGTAATTGAGGCAAATTTTTTTATTTTCTTGAGAGATATAAAAAAAATGACCATGGCTGGTTTTCCAACAAAATTTGTTGAGTCAATGACTGCTGGGACACCAATTATTACTAATAAAACAAGTGATATTGAATTATATCTTAAAGAAGGTGAAACAGGTTTCTTTTTAGATTATCCTAATTTAAATAAATCATTGGATAAGTTAGAGTATATACTGGGTCTTTCAGAAGATAAATTAAGTTTATTGAAAGAGAACTGTAATAAATTTGAAGCATTTGATTATTCTAATTATTTGTCTAAAACAAAAAAATTTCTTGAATTAGTAAATAGTAAAGATTAGGGTTGTATTAAATTATTTCTACGTTATAGTATTTTATAATAAATGGAACTGCATTTATGCAATATATTTTAGCTCAAAAACAATCAATGAAAAGATGTTTTTTAATTCATAATGGATCAAAATTGTGATATCTTAATTATAACCAAATATAATAATATTTATGCTTAAAAATTCACCGTATTTAATAAAAATAATTTTAGTCACACTTTATGGAATGTATTCTACTCTTTTTAGACGTTTGCCGCCATATCGCAAATGGAAAAAATACTATTCTGATTTGGAATACTTAACTTATGAAGAGCTTTTAATTGAACAAAGGAAAAGGCTCCTTTGGTTTTTGAAGTACGTTAAAAATAAATCTAAATTTTATTCGCAAATTGTAATTAGTAATTCTAAATCTATTGAAGGGATTCTTTCTTCATTAGACCATGTATCAAAAAATGATTTAATTCAAAAATCTAGTTTGCTCAATTCAACAAAATTGTTTTATCATAAATCAAAAACGGGTGGTACTACAGGGGCATCTCTGGTAGTTAAATATTTTTGGTCAGATTTTCGTGAAAGAATGGCTTTTCTTGATTTTTTTAGAGAGCGATATGGGTGGCGTTTTAGGAAGAAAACGGCTTGGTTTAGTGGTAAGAGTTTTGTGAATGAAAATAATAGAAAAAAGAATCTATTTTGGATTAATGACTATTTCCAAAATATTATATACTTTTCAACTTTTAATATTAATTCTAAAACATATAAATACTATTTACGTGAACTTGCGAATTCTAAGGTAGAGTATATTGTCGGCTTTCCATCGTCGGTCTTTTTGCTTGCAAATTTTGGTTACCAAAACAAAATTGATTTTTTTTATAATATCAAGTGTTTTTTCCCGACTGCAGAATCCATAACAAATGAACAAAAAGCAATTATTCAAAAATACTTCAATTGTGAAATTCGAAACCAATATGCTTCGTCTGAAGGGGCCCCATTTGTAACAGAATGTGAAAAAGGCAATTTACATTATGAAATGTTAACAGGAGTTATAAATAATATTTCAAAAAATAATAACGGAATCCTTGTTACATCATTTACAACAAGAGGTTTCCCATTAATCAACTATAGCATTGGTGATAATATGGTGTTCTCAACTTTAGAGTGTAATTGTGGTAGAAAAACTCCATTAATTAAATCTATTGTTGGTAGAACAATTGATTTTATTTTACTTCCTTCTGGCACAAAAGTAAATTTGGGAAATATTTCTAATTCAACAAAGGGAGTAAAGGGAATTATTAATTTTCAATTAATTCAAAATGTTCAAAATGAAGTGGTTCTTAGAATTGTGGTTACAAACGTCTATACTAAAAAGGATGAAAATGTTTTTCTTAATCAACTTCAAGAACGTTTTGATAATGAATTAAAAATAACTATCGAATATGTAAATGATATTCCTTTGGCTCAAAGTGGGAAGTACCAGCTTATTGTAAATAACTTAAATGGCAAACAATAAATTTGAAGTATCAACAAAAAATTAAATCTATATATATTGTTGTTAATGCAGATTGGTTTTTATTATCACACAGATTGCCAATTGCAGTTGCAGCTAAACGTGATGAATATAGCGTTACAATTGTAGCTAATGATACGGGTAAATCAGAAGAAATTAGAAAAAGGGGTTTTGGTTTTATTGATTTACCAGTTGAGCGTTCAAGCCAAAATATATTTAAGGAGATTAAAATATTATTCTTTTTATTTCAGATATATCGTAGGCAAAAACCATCAATAGTACACCATGTCGCATTAAAAGCAGTTACGTATGGTGCTATTTGTTCCAGAATATTAAGAATCCCAACAGTAAATGCTTTAAGTGGGATGGGATATACTTTTACAGAAAAAGGTCGTTCCACATTTTTACAAAAATTTCTTTTATACTTTTTAAAATATGGACTTAATGGTAAAAAATCTTTTCTTATTCTGCAAAACTTAGACGATAAAAATGAGTTTATACAAAAGAATTTGATTCAAAAAGAAAAATTAAAAATTATTCGTGGTTCTGGTGTAGATTGCAATGTTTATAAATATTTTGAAGAGCCTAAAAGAGATTCTCTCCAAATAGTATTTCCTGCAAGATTACTAAAGGACAAAGGGATTATTGAATTTGTGGATGCAGCCAGAATTATAAAAAGCCGTGGTTATGAAAATATTAGATTTATTTTAAGTGGAGATCTTGACGAAGGGAATCCTACTTGTATTGAAGAGGAAATATTATTAGGGTGGGTTTCAGATAATATTGTTGAGTGGCCTGGGTTTCAAAATAATATGATTAAAGTTTTTGAAGATAGTAACATAGTTGTTTTGCCATCATATCGTGAAGGACTACCAAAAGCGCTGATAGAAGCAGCAGCAATTGGCAGAGCTATTATAACTACAGACGTCCCTGGATGCAGAGAAGTAGTGTCAGATAATGAGAATGGATTTTTAGTTCCCGCAAAAAATAGTTTAGCTTTGGCAGACAAAATTGAAATATTAATAAAAGACCCTAAATTAAGAAGCTCAATGGGTAAGAAAAGCAGAGAAAAAGCAGAAAAAGAATTTTCAATTGAAGATGTTGTTGATAAGACGCTTTCAATTTATAGTGAACTACTAAGATAAGTATGGTTTTATGAATAAAATATTAATAGCTGGCAGCAACGGAATAATTGGAAATCAATTATTTTCATATTTAAATATAGATAATAATATTATTGGAATTGGCTATGAGTCTGTTTCACAAAATAACTATTCACAACTTGATTTAACGGACAAGAAAAAAGTTTCTGACTTTATTAAAAACAATGAAAGATTTTCAACTTTAGTTTTTCTAACTGGATTGGCTCACTCTAAAGGCAAAGGAGCTGAATATAACAAATTTTATACGGTTAATGTTCAGACATTAAAGAACTTATTAGAGAAAATGAAAAACCAAAACAAACTACCTGGTAAAATTATATTTTCCAGTACAATTTCAACTTATGGGGAAAAATATAGTGTAACTGAATATCACGAAGATTCTGAGCAAACACCTAAATCACCTTATGCAATAACAAAAGTTGAAGCAGAAAAATACTTATTGGAAAATTATAGTGATAGTTCTTGGATTTTACGTTTTGCACCCGTTTATACTTCTAGTTTTAAATTGAACATTGAAAGAAGGACAAAAATAAAAGGGAAGTATTATAGGGTTGGAAATGGCGAAAATAAACTTTCTCTTCTTTCAATTAATAATATCACTGATGTAATTTCTGCAATAATTGAAGAAAAAGTACCAAGTGGCGTTTATAATATTAGTGATAGTGTGAAATATTCGTTTAATAATTTATTAAAAAGTACTTCAGCAAATGGAATTATACAAATACCTTCATTTTTAGTAAAGATGTTCTACTATTTTAATAAACCTTTTAGAATTAATTTTATAAATGAAAATAGCATAAAACTATTGACCGATAATGTGTATCCTTCTACCAAGATTCAAAAATACGTTGAATTAAAACATAATCTATTTAATAAATTATGATTATCTACGGTAATGGCAGTCATGCAAAAATAATTATGGAATCACTTCAGCTTAAAGATAAGAATGTTGTTTGCTTCATTGATGATAATTGTTTTGAACAAGAATTTAATACAATTCCTATAATAAACAAATATAATAGTACCGATTTAATTGAAGAAGAAATAATAATTGGTATTGGTAACAATCAAATTCGCAAAAAGATTGTTCCTATTATCAAACATAAATTTGGAACACTTCTTGATAAAACAGCATACGTAAGCAAATTTAGTAAAATAGGCGAAGGAACAGTTGTTCTGCAAAATGCAATAATACAATACACCTGCAAAATAGGAAAACATTGTATAATTAATGTTGGAGCCATTGTTGACCATGATGCAATAATAGGTGATTTTGTAACAGTATCTCCTAATGTTACAATTTGCAATAATTGTGAAATAGGTGAAGGAACAACAATAGAAGCTGGAGCTATAATCCAAAAAAATGTTAAAATAGGAAAAAATTCTCATATTGCATCAGGAACTATTCTTATAGAATCTGTTCCCGAAGGTTATGATAATGTTTTGAGGAAAATTAATTAAACATGCAACGTATATTCGCTTTACTAATATTTATTTTAATTTCGCCAATTTATTTGTTTTTAAGTTTTTTAATATTTGTTGAAGATGGCTTTCCAATACACTTTAAACAAAAGCGACCTGGTAAAAATCATATAATTTTTGATTTTTATAAATTTAGGTCAATGAAGAAAAACACACCCAATGTTGCAACACATTTATTAGAAAACCCAGAACAATATCTATTAAAAATTGGAAAATTTATAAGAAAATTAAGTTTGGATGAATTGCCAAATTTAATAAATGTAATAAAGGGACAAGTTGGTTTTGTAGGACCACGACCAGCATTATATAACCAAGATGATTTGCTTTCGTTGCGTGTAAAGTATGGAATTGACAAACTTAAACCCGGTATAACCGGCTGGGCACAAGTTAATGGCCGCGATGAAATACCAATATCACAAAAAGTTGAACTTGAAAAGTATTACTTAGAAAACAAATCTTTTTTCCTTGATATTAAAATTATATTTATGACAATAAAAAATATAGTTGGGGGTAAAGACGTTTCGCATTAAGAAAGCAAAAATAGCACACTTCGGCTCCGCTCAGTGCAGGCGCAGATACTCCAAACAAGACGGCGGACAGGTTGAACAGCTTGTCCCGATCTTAAATCGGGAGAAATAACAGATAGGAACAGAAGATTTTCGTAGCACAGAATAGCATTCTGTGTTTTTGCGGAATAAAAAACAAGTCCC
>Ga0210046_1000536_pt1 | contig 35862 bp, 33 predicted proteins | sample CryGeyCG2114_250_FD_185461 | JGI IMG/M metagenome (GOLD analysis project Ga0210046, IMG submission 185461) | Groundwater microbial communities from aquifer - Crystal Geyser CG18_big_fil_WC_8/21/14_2.50 (SPAdes) (version 2) | ecosystem: Environmental > Aquatic > Deep subsurface > Groundwater ...
AGGAGCGACCGAAGAAAGTATTGGGTGGTCTGACACCTGCCGCCTATGCAAAGCAATTAGCTGCAAAATCGGCTACAGTGAGGTCCGGACTCTAAACGGGACTGCTACTCAAGATGGGGTGACGTCGAGGGGACTATGAATACTTTCTTTTTTTCGAGAACCAGAAGCTGCGCAGCTTTTCTACTCATTGCCTGTATGATTGCGTTTACCGGAACTTACAACACACCATACGCTCAAACCTTCAATCAACAGATCATTGCCAAGCCTCTACTGCGAACGCCCCCGGCTCTTCTGATCAGGCCGACCGCTCATCCGAGCGCTCCCATTCCGCCACTGGATCACGATAAATTCCTGCAGTTTGCGGAAAGCAATCTGGCGGACACCGAGGAGAGCGCCAAAGCCTATTACGCGGCCGTCGACCCGAGCGGCCAACGCACAACGATCGAAGCATGGAGGGTGCTGAACGGGCTCGACGACTCGGTCCTCAAGGATGCTGAGGGCCATGTGCTCGATGACGATGCGCTCAGGAACATCGGCGTGGAACATGCACTGTATCGCAATGCCACCGACCTCGGTTTTGTTCGCAACATCTACATGCGCAACTTCAATGGCAAAGTCGTTGCGCTCCTGGAAAATTACGCGGATTTCGCGAGTGGCATCGCCGCTTTTCAGCAAAGAGACACATCCGCCATGTTGGCAGCCGTTGTGATGGAATACGGCGCAGTGAAACTCAATGGACCGCTTTTCACCCAGTTTTACGGCTATCAGAACCAAGACGGCAAGCCCACATTCACCAATGGCGACTTGCCGCGCGTGGAAAAACTGGATTTGACAGGTCGCGGCAAACAGGAGGCCTTTCCCGGCCTATGCGCCACCTGTCATGGCGGCTATCCGGGAGGAGTTGATATCGCCGGGGTCTTCAAGCCGCATGATCCTGCCTATCGCGGTGCCGGGGAGGGAAACTTCGGCGGCGGATTCTTGCCCTGGGACCCGGACCTCTACAAATTTCACGACCCCAATGTCGCCGCATCGGACGGAGCCGAGTCCAGCCTGGGCTCCGGAACATTCAGTCGCGCGAACCAGGAGGATAATTTCAAAGAACTCAACCGACTGATGCTCCTCACCGACCCGACCCGGGCCGCACGCGAGCTTGTCGAGGGCTGGTACGGAGGGAGCGAGCTACCCCGGGACTTTAACGGCGCCTATGTACCGGATGGATGGAAAACCGGAGATACCAATGCCGAAAAGGCGACAAACAAGTCCTTTTATAAAACTGTTATCGCGAAATATTGTCGAGCCTGCCATATTCAAAGAGCTTTCCCTGAAAGCGATTTCACTGCGAGCTTTCGGAACAGCGACCCTATCGTGGGCTCCTACGGCACCTTTCCACCTGAGTCTTTCGATTCGCAAATGGATCTAGACTCCACACTGGACCTGCACGGGCTCTACAAGCAAACGGCAAAAACCGTTTTCGAGCACACCACCATGCCGATGGCACTGGTGACGTATAACAAATTCTGGAGTGACAACGCAGCTGTTCAGTCTTTTGTCGATTATATCAACCAGTATGACCCGTTTATCCAGACCGCCCCTGACGCCTCCGGAAACCCCGTTGCCGTCAGACCGGGCAGGCCCATTGCCATCCCGGGCGCATACAGCAGCCAGATCACGGGAAGGCCCTTGCAACTGGATGGTAGCGGCAGCTTCTCACCGTCCGAAGTTCTTGCCTCGGATTTCCTCTGGTCACTGACGCCCACATCCGGCGCCAGTCTGTCCGCCACATCATCTGCCACGCCGACATTCACAGCATCGCGCGCCGGAAGATATACAGTCTCGCTCACCGTTACCGGCCGTCGGATACAGGGAGGGGGACTCACCTCGGAGACATCCGCCGTGGCATCGACCACGATCACGGTTGTCAGCGACCCGTTTGCCAGGGTGACCTACGAATCATCGATTCGGAATTCACCTACGAACGCCCGATGCATGGCATGTCACAAACTTCCGGACTCGGCCGGTTACCAGCCATTCGACGACCCCCCTGAAGTGCTGGACATGACGCTTCTTAAAAAATACGCCATCGATGAAAACGGAAATTTCGTCGCACGTCTTTTATCTAAACCATCCGGCCTGCTGGCGGACTACCATAACTTCAAGCAAAGGCATCAGGTGGGCAAAGTCCTTGGTCAGGACGATGCATACTATACCCTGCTGAAGGACTGGATCGAAGACGGCGCCTGCATCACTGAGCTCGCCTGCAAGCGTTTGAGCGTAACCAACGAAAATACGCCATTGATCATCAAACCGCTGTCACCGTTTATCGACAAGACACTGAGCGTATCGCTGTCTGCAAGACGCCCGGCGCATGGCCGACTTTCGCTGAACCGGGGCGGGCAACTTTTGTATACCCCGAATGCCGGCTACAAGGGTATGGACTCGTACAGCTACAAGCTAAGAGATAGAACCGGGAGGATCAGGGAAATAACCGATTCCATCTATATCTTTCCAGACCTTGGTCTGATTCCAGCGGACTTATCTAAAACCTTTAGCAGCCAGTTTCCTGGAACTCCTATTCCAGCCCTGTCCTCAAGCAATGAGTTTGAGAAGGTGAATTCGGATGGCGATAGCCTACCCAACTATCTGGACCAGTTCCCGAATGATCCCAAGCGAACCAGCTTCCTGAAGCTTCCCAACAAAATCAGGACATTGCCCGCTCCCGCAGTCAAGTTACCGTTCCCCCGATAAAAGTTGGTGCGGAAATAAAAAGGGCGGGCCGATGGCCCGCCCGGAACAAACAGGGACAATGGATCTCAGGGAAGCTCGGGCCGGTGAATGCGATTCAACCTGTCGTCCGTAAGGGTTTCCATGAAGACGACCAGGTCGGCCACTTCCGCCTTGCTTAGCTTGAGCGGTTCGATCAGCGAGGACTGGTTTTTGTTCTTCGCATCGCCGCCCTTGTTGTAGTGCTCGATCACCTGTTGCATGGTGGACATCGCGCCATCATGCATGAAGAAGGCCAGAGACGCCGAATTGTACAGGGTCGGGGTCTTGAAGGCGCCCATATCGTCCTTGTCCCTGGTGACGGCATAACGACCCTCGTCTTCTGCAAGAGGCCCGACCTGCGGCACGCCGATGTTGTGGAAATCGTTATCGGTCATCAATGGCGCGGTGTGGCACTCGATGCACAGCGCCTTGCCGCGGAACAGATCGAAACCGCGCTTGGCGGCCTTTGATATGGCCTTGTCGTCACCGTTCACATAACGCTGGAACGGCGAATCGGTGGCCACCAGCGTACGCTCGTAGGCGGCAATCGCCTTGGCGATGTTCCCGGGCGTGGCATCCTCGCCGAAGGCCTTGTTGAAGGCCTTCCTGTATGCAGGTATGGCGTTCAGCTTGTTCACCACGGTCGGCACATCGCCAGCCATCTCGGGTGGCGCACTGATCGGCCCCATGTGATTGCCCCTGGCATCGATCAGGGCGCCGGTCTGCTCTTCAAGCGAGGCTGCACGACCATCCCAGAACAACGAAGTGGAGTAAGCCGAATTCACCCATGTCGGGGCCCAGCGACCCAACTCGCCGCCATGCCCGAAGGCGCGCGGGGTATGACCGCCGCCACCTGCAAACGGCAGATGACAGCCGGCGCAGCTGATGGAATCGTTCTTGGAAAGGCGGGTGTCGAAGGCGAGTTGATGACCGAGGGCGATCTTGGCTTCGGACTGCGGGTTGTCAGCCGGCACAGGAACCGCTGGCAGCTTCCATGCGGACAGGTCCTCGGCACCGGCAGGTGCTGCGATCACCAAACATGAAGCCGCGATGATGGCGGGGCTGATATGACGAAGGAAATTAAATGACATGGTCATCTCCCTTATATTGATTTTGTCGTGTGATAGTAGGCAAGGCCGATGACATTTCAACCATCGCGCTTCTCCGGCTTGCCTGATGGAAATTCACGCTATGCCGACGGAAACAGCCCTTTATATGGCACGCCCTGTCTCGCTTCCGCCATCATATCGGCAACCGTATCGCGCCATGCCAGATAATGCGCCGTCTGTTTGTGGGATGCGGCATCGGCGGCAGCAGCATAGGCCTCGTAGAGTACGAAACGGGTCGGATCTTCAGCCGACTGCAGCACATCGAAACGGCGGTTGCCCGGCTCCAGAATCGATGCCTCGTGATTGAGCCTGCAAGACGCAATGAATGCCTCGATGCAATCGGGCTTCACGTGGACATGGACAATGGTGATATGCATGGCTTCCTCCTGATTACGCGCCGGATTCGAACTGCCGGATCTCGTTCAGAAAATCCTCGCCGTAGCGCTCCCGCTTGACCTCGCCGACACCGGATACATCCAGCATCTGCGCCTGCGTGGCAGGCCTGCTGACGGCCAGTTCATTCAAAGTCCTGTCCGGGAAGATCACATACGGCGGCACATTCTGTTCCTTTGCCAACCGGCTGCGCAGCGCACGCAGTGCCTCGAACAAAGCCTGATCCTGATCCGACAGAGACTGTCGCGCAGCAGAGCCGGAACGTTTCTTTCCGACCTTTTCCCTCGGCGGTTTGCGCAACCTGCGCAGCATCACCGGCTGCGGATTGCTGCTTTTCTTAAGCAGGCCCCATGCCTTCGGGGTGAGTCGCAGGACCCCGAAGCCCTCGGCATCGGCAGCCAGATAGCCATGCGCGATCAACTGCCGGAAGATGCCGCGCCATTCCGCGCCGCTGTGCTCGCCACCGATATTGAAGGTGCTGAGCATGTCGTGGCCGTTGCGTGAGATGCGCTCATCCTCCTTGCCGAGCAGCACATGGATGACGTATTGCGCGCCGAAACCCTCTCCCGTGCGATACACACATGAAAGCGCCTTCTGCGCGGCAATGGTGGCATCCCAGGTCTCCGGCGGATTGATACAGTTGTCGCAGTTGCCGCAGGGCTCTGCCAGCTGCTCGTCGAAATAGGCCAGCAGGGCCTGACGGCGGCAACTGGTCAGCTCGCAAAGCCCGAGCATGGCATCGGTTTTCTGATGCATCACGCGCTTGAACTGCTCTTCCGCATCGCTGTTGTCGGTGAACAGGCGTAGGTTGATCACATCCTTCAGGCCATAACTCATCCATGCATCGGCAGGCAGGCCGTCGCGTCCGGCTCGCCCGGTTTCCTGATAGTAGGCCTCGATGTTCTTCGGCAGGTTCATATGCGCCACGAAACGCACATCCGGCTTGTCGATACCCATGCCGAAGGCGATGGTGGCCACCATGATCAGCCCCTCCTCGCGCAGAAAGCGCTGCTGATGCCTCTGCCTCACGTCCTGCGGCAGCCCGGCATGGTAGGGCAGAGCCTCGCGCCCCTTGTCGTTCAGCCACTGGCTGGTGCCATCCACGCCGTTGCGGCTCAGGCAATAGACGATGCCGGCATCCGCAGGATGCTGTTCGCAAAGGAACTTCCACAGGGCATCGCGACCTCCGCCGCTCTCGGCGATGGCGTAATGGATATTCGGCCGGTCGAAGCTGTTGATGAACACCTGCGCCTGCTGCAGGGCCAGTTGCGAGACGATCTCGCCGCGCGTACGGACATCGGCTGTGGCGGTCAGCGCGATGCGCGGCACCTTCGGATATCGCTCGTGCAACATGCTCAGCTGCTGGTATTCCTTGCGGAAATCATGCCCCCACTGCGATACGCAATGCGCCTCATCAATGGCGAACAGCGCAATGTCGCAGCGCGCCAGCAGATCGAGCGTCCAATCGTTGAGCAGACGCTCCGGTGCCATGTACAGGATATCCAGCTCACCGGCCAGCAGCTGCTGCTCCACCTGCCTTTGCGCTTTCGCATCCAGCGAGGAATTGAGCAGCGCCGCACGCACGCCGAGCTGCCTGAGCGCATCCGCCTGGTCCTGCATCAGCGCGATCAGCGGGGAGATGACGATGCCGGTGCCGGGACGCAGCAGAGCGGGAATCTGGTAACAGATGGATTTGCCGCCACCGGTGGGCATCAGGGTGAGCACATCGCGGCCGGCCAGCAGGGCATCGATGATCTCCGCCTGATGATGCCGGAAGGCATCGTAGCCGAAGAGGGTCTTAAGCATATGGTGAGGCGTTTGCATGGCCGGAGTATCCATCATCGGCCTGTCACTGTCATACCCCGGCTGCCCGATCAGGGCGAGGAGCCGGTGAGTATTTACTGACCGAAATCCTCTTCGGGGATGCGCGGATCGTCGATGGCGAATTCGGTTTCGCCGGTCTCGAACACCAGCTTCAGGTAAGGAACGCAACCGCTGCATTCCACGCCTGCGCCGGCTGCCTGCGCAGCCTCCAGGCTGCCGAGCTTTTTCAACTCGGCAAAAGACCTGTTCAGACAGGCGCACATGTTTACCGGCTTTTCGTCTTCCATCGCCATCTCATCCATGTGCGCCTCCTGAAAGGGGTTGTCTTACTGGCCGGCCGGTACCGCCGCAGCTGCGGATGGTAACGGCAACGTCCAGATGTGGAAGCCCTGTTCGGCGCGTTTGATGTCACGGGCCTGGGCCTGCTCCTGGCTTACCTTGCGGTCGGAATGGAAATACACACGACCATCCGTGCCCACCCTTGCCCCGCCGTCGCGGGCATCATCCATGCTCAGCCGGGTCAGGTTGCGCCCGGTCGGGTCGATCGCCCATACATCCCAGTTATTGCCTTTTTTGTGGCGCAGATCGGCCTCTTCGCGATTGGAGGTGAACACGATCCATTTGCCGTCCGGGCTCCACGACGGCTGCACATCCACAGCGCGCGCATCGGTGATCTGAATCAGATCAGAGCCATCCGGGTGCATGCGGAACAGGTGATAGCTGCGCCCCATCGGCATGGAGAAAACCACCCACTGACCGTCCGGCGAAAGCGCCGGATTGATGCCTTCAGTCAGAGTGTGCATATCCCCCTCGGGATTGATCAGCACCAGCCCGGTTACAAAACCTTCCATGCTCCAGTTGTCAAAATCATCAGACTTGCTGCGGCTGCCGGCATGCGAAGCGCCAGCCGGCGCGCTTGTGCTCAGGTGAACCGCAAGCACGGAGCCATCCGGCAACAGCACCGGCTCGGTGAAATTGCCGCGCATGGTCATCAGACGGCGCTGCATACCCTCGCCATCGGAGATCTTCTCCCACAGACCGAGCCCGCCGGCACGATCGGAGAAGAAATACACATGGCCGGCATCCTTCCAGTTCACGGAATCGAATGCATGGCCGTCCTCGGTAATCACATTGGCCGGGTCACCGTTTTCGACGAAGCGGCGCGACACCCAGGTCTGCTTGCCCTTGCTGCTGATGCTCATCAGATATTTGCCGTCCGGTGAGGGCTTGGCATACATCTCGTTCTCGCCGGGCTCCAGCGTGAGCAGGGCAGCCGCATCGGCAGGTGCCTCTTTCTCGCCCGGTGCACTCACGCCGGCCTTGTCCAGCCAGCCGAGCAGATCCTCGGCCTGTGCCGGAACACTCCAGGCAAGCATGATGGTGGTAATAGCCAACAATGATTTACGCATGTTCTTTCTCCATGATTTGGTGTTCATATATTAAAACGAGACCTGCCACAGGCCCCAGGTGGAAACGGTATCGTTCCCGGAACCCTTCGGGTCACGATTCGAATGGAAGATGATGGTGTGGTCGTCCTTCCATGCCGGCGCGCCGTCGCTGACGCTGCCGTTGGTCAGGCGGGTCACCCGGCCGCTCTTCACATCCACCACATAGATCGAGGTTTCGCGCACCTCACCCTTGCTGTCGCGGTTGGAGGCGAAAGCCACGCGGGTTCCATCCGGACTCCATGCCGGCTCGAATTCGCCGTACTGGGTGTCGCTGAGCTGCAGCAGATTGCTACCATCGACATCCTGCATCCAGATATCGTAGTTACCACCGTTGTTGCGCACAAAGGCGATGTGCTTGCCATCCGGCGAAACGGCGCCGTCCATGGCGTTGGGGATCATGCTCAGTTCGGCGTTGGCGCGCTTCAGAATAAACAGAGCCGGGCTGTCGAACTTGCTGAGCACACCGGTCTCGGTCGCCTTGTAACCCATCTTGTGCTCGAAGAAATTGGAATCATAGAAACGCCATGTCTGGGCAAGCAGCTCAGGGTGCTTGGCTGTGTCTTCAAACTGGGTGATGGCACGCGACTGCAGCACCTTTTCCATCGGCGTGTCGAAACACCAGACCTGGCCGTCATGGGAGGCGTGCAGGTTCATCGGCACCATCGCACCAAGGTAGCTGCCCATATTTCCGATAAGCACATGGCCGTCACCTTGACCCTGTCGCATCCACGCGGACACCGGACCCATGCGATTGCTGACATAACCGATTTTTCCGTTATCAAGGGCGACGCCGAACCGCAGCGCCTCTTTCAGCCAGCGCGGCTTGATGCGGCTGATCTCGCTGGCCGGATTGGACACCTCGGCCTGCACGACACGGAATTCCGTCAGGGATCTCGTGCTGTACACGATATGATTTCCGGCAATCGAGGGATTCACGACATCGGTTCCCTTGAGATGCACGACGCTGCTCACCGGATAAAGCGGCTCCTCGGCCTGTACCCGTGCGGCCAGCGCCGGTGTCGCGGTAAAGGCAATGGTCAGTACCGCACTGCAAATGCGAAGCAATGAAAACATGATTAGACTCCTTTGATCGGCCACAGGCCTTGATCCAGACGCGAGCCTGGGCGGGAAAACTGAAAGCAAACTGAAAACAATCATGCTTTCAGCCTCGAATCTCCGATTTTTGGTGATCCGCATCACAAATCGAAACATAACATATCGCATGGCTCGATCCTGCCGCCAAAGTCATCCGAATGGCCGCAATGCAGCAGTGTGTTACTTCCCCGCGCATCCGGCTAGCATGCCGCAGATGACCCAGAGCAATTCCGACACAGCCATCCCCCGCCCCGAGCAACTGGCCGAACTTGTCCGCATGCATATTCCTGATGCACAGGTCGAGGTCGGACTGTTCTCGGGCGACGACCATTTCGAAATGACGGTGATATCGGCCGCCTTCACAGGCAAGAGCCGCGTGGCACAGCACAAGATGGTGTATGCAGCGCTCGGCGAGCATATGCGCCAGCGCGTTCATGCACTGGCCCTGATAACCCGTACACCCTAACCACAGGAGATAGCATGACCACCGAATCAACCCATACCGACCCGATCCAGCAGGGTATCGACAATCTGGTAAAAACCCACGACGTGGTGCTGTTCATAAAGGGTACACCCGAATTTCCGCAGTGCGGATTTTCGCAGCGGGTCGTCGCGATCATGAACGCCACCGGCATCCCGTATGCCGCAGTGAATGTGCTGCTTGATCCCGCCGTGCGCGAAGGCATCAAGATCTATGCGGAATGGCCGACCATCCCGCAGATCTATATCAAGGGCGAGTTCATCGGCGGTTGCGACATCGTCACCGAGATGTCCGGCAATGGCGAGCTTGAGGCCCTGATCGCTCCGTTGCGCGCGGCCAGCAAAAACTGAGATCTGCTTACGGCAGCAGAGAACGCTATCGCAACAGGAAGAAATGCTTGTGCATCCCCTGCCGCTGGTCTATAAATATGCCAGCGATGACGTTCTCCGTTGAAAATGCCCATGCGGCTCCCCCAGACACACTGATCGAGATCAGACAGGCACATGCAAACTAAGCTGTCGCAAAAGCTCGGGCAGCGTCTGGCGCTGACCCCGCAACTGACCCAGAGCCTGAAGGTGCTGGCCATGAATGCCATGGACCTCGATGCCTACATCGAGGAATGTCTGGAGTGCAACCCGGTTCTCGAGGTCGAGGAACGCCCTGCCGATCCGGCAAAATCCCAGCACGAGGCATCAGCCCAGGAGGCCCGCGAACAGGATGAATGGCGGGAATCCGGCGACAACCGCTGGGAATCGATGTACAGCCAGTCATCTGCGGCCGAAGGCCCGGACATGCGCGACCAGCAGTGGCAGGACGAACAGACCGTCGCGCAATCACTGCACGAACAGGTTGACCGGCAACCCATGCCCGATGATCTGCGCGCCATGTCGCATGCGCTGATCGACATGCTCGACGACGATGGCTATCTGCGCACCGACCTCGGCGAAGCCGCCCGCGATCTGGGCTGCGATGCGGATGTGCTGGAGAAGGCGCTTCACGAGGTCATCCATGAGCTCGACCCGCCGGGTATCGGCGCCCGCGATCTGACCGAATGTCTGGTGCTGCAACTGGAGGACGACAATGCCCGCGATGCGCTTGCCCGCCAATTGCTGCTGCACTTCCCGGATGCCCTGTTTGAAAGCGATAGCGAGCTGGCCAAACAGGCCGAATGCGATGTTCAGGATGTCGCGGAAGCCCGCGCCCGGCTGCGCCGGCTCGACCCGTTTCCCGGTCACGGCCTGCGGGGACAGGAAAGCATCTATATCAGACCGGAAATCGTTTTTCACCGCACCGCCCAGGGCGACATTCAGATCGAGGTGCCGGGCTACGGCTGGCAGGGTGTGCGCATGAGCGACCAATGGCAGGGGCGCAGCTGGCAGGGCTCCGACCGAGAGTTCATCGACAACGCCACGCGCGAGGCAAAATGGCTGCTGCACGCGCTGGATCAGCGCCGCGAGACCCTGCACAAGGTCGCCACCTGTCTGGCCAAACGGCAGCGAGCCTTTCTTGAATACGGCGCACTTGGCCTCAAGCCGCTTACCTTGCAGGATGTGGCCGAGGATGTCGGACTGCACGAATCTACGATCTCCCGCGTCACCAATGGAAAGTATGCCGAAACGCCTCTCGGCCTGATCGAGATGCGCCGCTTCTTTTCCGCCGGTCTGCCGACGCGGGGCGGCGGCACGATTTCGGTTTACAGGGTGCAGCTGAGGGTCAAGACACTGATCGAGTCGGAACCTGCGGGCCGACCGGTTTCGGATCAGGCGATTGCAGATCGCCTGTGTGCGGAAGGTATAGAAATCGCCAGACGGACTGTGGCGAAGTACAGGGAAAGTATGGGCATCCCGCCCACCAGCCAACGCCGCAGGCAGGCTGGAACATCACGACACACCAGGAGGTAGCATATGCAAGTATCGATCACGGGAAGGCATATCGAATTAACCGAGCCGCTGAAGGCCTACACGAAGGAAAAGCTGATGCATCTGAAGCACTCCTTCGACCAGGTCGTGGACGTGCATGTGGTACTGGGCGTCGAGAAATTCCGCCAGTGCTGCGAGGTTACGATTCAGGCCAACCGTTTGACCATTCACGGCAGCCATGTCACCGAGGATATGTATGCCTCGATCGATGGCGTGGTGGACAAGCTGAACCGCCAGCTCAAGCGCTACCGCGCCAAGATGCGCAAGCATGAGGCTGTGCCGCTGAACGAATCATCGATCGCCGTCTCGCACAAGGTGCTGGAGCTGGCCGATCACGAGGATGAGATCCCGGCCGATCACATGCCGGGCGTGCTGGAGCTGGAACACATGTCGGTGAAGCCGATGAGCGTGGACGAGGCTGTGATGCAGCTGGAGCTTTCCGACCGCCAGCCGCTGCTGGTATTCACCAATGAGGAAACCAACAGCATGAACGTTCTTTACCGCCGTCAGGACGGCAAACTGGGCTGGATCGCCCCCGAGCAGGCGTGACCGCACCTGTTGTATCTCTGATCCCCGCTGATGCCGTCCTGCTGCACTCCGAATCGGGCAGCAAGGCGGCCATCATCGCGGAGGTGCTTGAGGCGCTGCCGTCGATCGATCCCGATCAGGCGATGGCCGTGATCATGGAGCGAGAGAAGCTTGGAAGCACGGGAATCGGCCATGGCATCGCCATCCCGCATGGCCGACTGCCCGATCTCGAAACGCCCATCACTGCACTGGTTCGTCATAGCGGCGGTATCGATTTCGATGCCATCGACGGCAAGCCGGTGCATATCGTCGTTGTGCTGCTGGCTCCGAAGGACGAGGACCGTTCGCACCTTGAGCTGCTGGCCGGTCTGGCCCGCGCCCTGCAAAAGGAGTCGGTGCGCACGGCGGTGATGCAGGCAGGCACGGCCGAGGAGATTTCGGCCCTTTTTGCCATTCACCCGGCAAGAAACTAGGCAGGCGGAAGAAGCGATGCAGGAGGATAATAGTCGCGTCTCTGTCAGTCAGGTCATCAAGGATCAGGGCGAAGTCCTGAAAATGACGGTGCTGACCGGCGAGGCCGGTCTGGGGCGTTACATCGATCATCCACGCGTCGAAAAACCCTCACTGGCGTTTGCCGGCTATCTTGAAAAGCTCAACGACTACCGTCTGCAGGTCGTCGGCAAATCCGAACTGGGCTATCTGGCCACCCGCCCGGAAGCGGAACGGAAAAAGGCTGTGGATGCAGTTTTCGAGTTGCGCCTTGCCTGTGTGGTCGTCACCTACGACATGCATGTGCCGGAGATCATGATCGAGGCCGCAAAGAGGACCGACACGCCGCTGATCTCCACTCCGCTGGAATCGCAGAACTTCATGACCAATATGATGCTGTATCTGAGCCGCAGGCTTGCGCCGCGGACCTATCAGCACGGCGTGTATCTGGACATTTTCGGTCTCGGCGTGCTGGTCACCGGTCCGTCCGGCATCGGCAAGAGTGAGATCGCGCTGGAGCTGGTATCGCGCGGGCACCGCCTGATCGCCGACGATATGGTCGAGCTGTCGCGCGTGGGCACCGATGTGCTGGTCGGGCGCAGTCCCGAGGCCCTGAAATATCACATGGAGATCCGCGGTATCGGCATCCTCAATATCCGCGACCTGTTCGGTGCGGCCGCCATCACCGATGCCAAGCGCGTCGGCTTGATCCTCGAAGTGGTGCACTGGGACGATATGTCCGAACAGATCCGCCTGCTGGGTGACGATGCCAGCGTCGTACTGCACGAGGTTCGCCTGCCCAAGGCGCTGCTGCCGGTGAGGCCGGGCCGTTCGCTTGCCGTGCTGGTCGAGGTGGCGGCGCGCAATCAGCTGCTCAAACAGCGCGGCATTGAAAGCGGCAAGGCCTTCATGCAGGAGCTGGAGCACCGCATCCAGCACGGCGGGGGCATATGAACCCCGTGCCGGTAAAGGACACCTGATGGGCATCATCATCACCGGACTTTCCGGTTCAGGGAAAAGTACCGCCCTGCACGCACTGGAGGATCTCGGCTGCTTCTGCACCGATAACCTTCCCCTCCCGCTGCTTGCCGGCTGGGCCGAGGATGTGCTGCAGCGCGGCCGCGAGATGGCGGTGTGCGTCGATATCCGCAGCGCTTCCCCGCAGGATCTGCATCGCGAACTGGAGCTGCTGCGCAGCAGCAATCACGGCTGGCGTCTTATTTTTCTGGAGGCGGATGATGCAGCTCTGCAACGCCGCTTCTCCACGGTACGCCGCCGCCATCCCTTCGCCCCGAACGAAGACCTGCCGAATGCCATCCGCATGGAAAGGAAGTGCATGGCCAAACTACGCGACAGCGCCGATCAGGTGCTCAACACCTCCGGCCTGAATCCCTATGAACTGGCTGATAATGTCGAGGCCTTCTGGCGCAGACAGCATATACGCAATCATGAAAGCTGTGCCGCTCTCACCCTCACCCTGATGTCGTTCAGCTATCGCTTCGGCCTGCCGGCGGATGCCGATATGGTGATTGATATGCGCTTTCTTCCCAATCCGCATTATGCACCGGGCATGGCCGCTCTGACCGGCCGGGATGCTCCGGTGATCGAATTCCTGCAAGGACATGGGGAGGTCGAAGAAACCGCGCGCAGACTGCAGGAATGGCTGGGATTCATCTGGCCGCAGATGATCCGTGAGAGAAAACGCTATTTCACGCTGGCCTTCGGATGCAGCGGCGGACGGCACCGCTCGGTGTACATGACCGAACGTATGGCGGCATTTGCCAGAGACATCATGGGCGTGGAGCCGCTTGTCCGACACCGCGAACTGCCATCGCTCAAGGAGACTGCACGGTGATCGGCCTCGTCGTCGTGGCGCATCAGGATATCGGCGAGGCCATGCTCGCTGCCCTTGATCATGTGCTCGGACCGCAATCCCTGACTGCTTCGCTGAGCATCGGTGTGGATGCCGATATCGATGCGGACATGAGCGAGCTGCGCCAGCGTCTCGATCGCCTGATCAAACGCTGTGAAGCAGGCAACGGGGTGCTGGTGTTTGCCGATATGTTCGGTGGAACCCCGTGCAATCTGGCGCTGGCCAGCATGCAGAAGCATCATATCGAGGTCGTTTCAGGCTTCAATCTTCCCATGCTGGTCAAAGCCGCCAGTCTGCGGCAATCGATCACCGACCTGAAGCGTCTGGCCATCGAGGCACGCGAATCCGGCAGGCAGCACATGCATATCGCCTCAGAACTGATGCAGAACAAGGATGGCGAACATGGCTGAACAAACGATTGTCATCTGCAACAAGCTCGGCCTGCATGCGCGCGCCTCGGCCAAACTGGCCGTCACGGCCGCCGCGTATCCCTGCGAGGTGTTCATCTCACAGGGCAATGTGGAGGTGAACGGCAAGAGTATCATGGGCATCATGATGCTGGCCGCCGCCAAGGGCACGAGCATCACCATCCGCACCGAGGGCAAGCGCGACGAGGCAGCCCTCAATGCCATTGTGCAATTGATCGAAGAACGCTTCGGCGAGGCGGAATGACCAGCCCCGGCAAGATGCTGAAGGGAAAGGCTGCGGCATGCAGTCCGGGTATCGTGATCGGGCGTGTGCAGAAGGTGAACGGCGGTGAATTCCCGATTCCCGAGATACGCATCGGGGCGGAGCGCATATCGGCCGAAATAGCCCGCTTTGAACAGGCTCTGACCGATGCAGTATCCGATTTCGACCACGAGCGCCGCCACCTGATGGATCTGGAGAGTCAGGAACCGCTGCACATCCTTGATGCCCAGCGGCTGATGCTGCTGGATGCTGAACTCTCCCGGAAGGTGATTCACTGCATCAGGGATGAGGGCATCAATGCCGAGTGGGCGGTGCACCGGCAGATCCAGGACATCGCCAATGTGTTCGACGGCATCAATGATGCCTACCTGCGTGCCCGCAAGAGCGACATCCAGCACATCGGGCAGCGCATCCTCAGTCACCTCTCGGGCGCGGGACACGAAGCCTTACAGGCAAGCGGCGATGAGCCGCTGGTGGTCGCCGGTACCGATTTCACACCTATCGGCGTATTGCGCCTGTGGCGTCAGGGTGTTGCCGCATTCATCGCCGAAAAGGGCGGCCCCAGCGCGCACAGCATCATCATCGCCCGAGGCATCGGTATCACGGCCCTGATGGGCGCCGAGGATGCCCTGCAACTCATCAATGACGGCGACCGCATTGTCATCGATGGCGAACAAGGTGTCTGGCTGAGCAATCCGACGCCCGACGTGGAGAACGAGTACCGCGTACTGGCTCGCGGGGTCGAGAATGTGGAGCGAGACCTGCAGGCCTTTGCAGGACAGGCATCACGCAGTCGCGACGGGCATGCGCTTCGCCTGATGGCCAATCTGGAGCTGGAGGAAGAGCTCCCTCAGGCTCTGGAGCTCGGCACCGAAGGCGTAGGCCTGTACCGAACGGAATTCCTGCTCAGCACATCCGATCAGATGCCCGACGAAGAAGCCCAGTATCAGCACTACGCCAAGGTCATGCGTACCATGCGGGGCCTTCCCGTCACCTTCCGGCTGATGGACATCGGCGGCGAGAAGCCGTTGCTGTTCGAGCAGTTCACCGGCCACCGGGTGATCGCGGCCAATCCCGCTCTCGGCCTGCGCGGCGTCCGTCTGCTGCTGCATGCCGGCAGCACGCTGTTGCATGACCAGTTGCGTGCCCTGCTGCGCGCCTCGAATAAAGGCGACTTGCAGATTCTCGTCCCGATGGTCAGTCAGGTGGAGGAGATGCAGGAGGTACGCAGACTGCTTGTCGAGGCCGCAGCAGAACTGGGCATCGAAAAGATCCCGCCGCTGGGCACCATGATCGAAGTTCCAGCTGCAGTGATCATTGCCGATGCGCTTGCAGAGATCAGCGATTTCTTTTCTGTCGGCACCAACGACCTGATCCAATACACACTGGCAGCCGACCGCGCCGATGAAGAGGTCACTTATCTTTACAGCGCAGCGCATCCGGCCCTGGAGCCGATGCTGCGCATGAGTGTGCAGGCGGCACACAAGGCCGGCATCCCGATCGCCATGTGCGGCGAACTGGCTGCCGACCTGAAATGGACCGAGCGCCTGATGAATATGGGCTTCGATTCCCTGTCCATGTCGCTACACCATATCCTGCCGACCCGCAAACATCTGGCCTCTCTGAACTACCATCCCGAAAGCTGACACCTCGCCGGCTTTGCGCTTCGCCGACCGTACGTTTACTCTTCGCGCCCAAGCGGTTAACGAGAGGTAAAAGCCATGCGATACGACTGGACTGTGGAAGACATCGAGGCGCTGTTCGCGCTGCCCTTCAACGACCTGATCTTCCGTGCGCAACAGGCGCACCGGGCGCATTTCGATGCCAACGAGGTGCAACTCTCCACGCTTCTCTCCATCAAGACCGGCGGCTGCCCGGAGGACTGCAAGTATTGCCCGCAGTCATCGCGCTACACCACCGAGGTGGAATCCGAACTGCTGATGAAGAAAGACGAGGTGATGAAGGCTGCACGCATCGCCAAGGAAAAGGGCGCCACCCGCTTCTGCATGGGTGCCGCATGGCGCGAACCCAAGGGGCGTGCGTTCGATCTGGTGCTGGACATGATCCGCGAGGTCAAAGCCATGGACATGGAAGCCTGCGCCACCCTCGGCATGCTCAGCGAAGAACAGGCCAAAAAGCTCAGTGAAGCCGGACTGGATTACTACAACCACAATCTCGATACCGATCCGGAATACTACAAAGAGATCATCTCCACGCGCACCTACGAGGAGCGTCTGGATACCCTGAAGAATGTGCGTGCAGAAGGCATGAGCGTTTGCTGCGGCGGCATCGTGGGCATGGGCGAAACCATCAGGAACCGCGCCGGCATGATCGCGCAGCTGGCACGCATGAATCCGCATCCGGAATCCGTGCCCATCAATATGCTGGTGAAAGTGGAGGGAACACCGATGCAGGATCTCGATGATCTCGACCCGTTCGATTTCATCCGCACCATCGCTGTCGCCAAGATCACCATGCCGGCCAGTCACATCCGCCTGTCCGCAGGCCGCGAAGCGATGTCCGACGAGATGCAGGCACTGTGCTTCCTCGCCGGTGCGAATTCGATTTTCTACGGCGAGAAGCTGCTCACCACCGGCAACAAGGACGCCGAAAACGACCAGACCCTGTTCGCCCGTCTGGGCATCCGCCCCGAGGGCAGCCCCACTCCGTCCTCCCGCCGCGTGGCGAATGCATAGACGCAAATCCCGACGTACGGTTTATAGTCACTTCATCTCCACGCACTGATGCGGAGCACCAGCTTCAGATAGCGGGCTGCAGCATACTGTTGCGATTGCCCTCGGTATCCATAAACGAGACATAAAGACCGATGCCGGGAATCTGCATCGGTTCGCCGAGCACCTGGCCACCGGCGGCTATCACCTTGGCCATGGATTCATCCACATCCTCAACGCCGATCACTATGGATGGATACTGTGCCGGCCAATCCGGCTTCTTCGGATAAAGTCCGCCGTTGATGGCACCTGCCGGCTCTCCCGGCCTGGCATCCGCCACTGCGGTGGTCAGCAGTACGTAGTTACCCATCTCCTCCCCCAGCATTTCGACCTGCCAGCCGAAGGCCTGCGTGTAGAATCGCGCCGCGCGATCGCGGTCATCGCAGGGCATTTCGAAATGCACAACCGGATTCACTGCTCTTCCCCCCATGCGGCGAGGAACTCGCCTAGATGCGGGCGGGTCTCGCTCTCGGATTCGAGGTAGTGGCGCAGGCCGAGGATGCTGCGGGCGTAGGCACCGGAGCCCAGGGCACCAGTGAAGAGTTGCCAGCGCAGAAAGAGCAGTAGCGTGGTGCAGACATCGGTTTCGCAGTAATTACGGATGGCCTCGATCTGACCTGCTTCGAACATACCGCGCACATCGTCACCGGCGGTTTCCAGCTTGCCGGGGATGCCGAAGGCACAGGCCACCTCGTGCATCGAGCAGCGGGCCGAGGCGCCGTGGTCGGACAGCACCTCCAGCAGATCGACATGGTATTCGGTGGAGTATCGGGAATCGTAGCTGTTCCATTTATCCCCCTCGTTGAACCAGCGCGGACAGCTCAGGCCGTGCGCCATGGCGCGATACTTCAGCACGGGGATATCGAAGCCGCGTCCGTTGAAGCTGACCAGACGCGGGGCGCGCTTGTCGATCAGGCCGAAGAAGCCCTCCAGCAAATCGCGTTCAGAGCTCCTTGCATCGCCACCACTGGCCACACGGCGGATGACCAGTTCAGGCCCCTCCTCGCCCGGCTCGAACACCAGTTGCGCATAGCTGATGGCCGCCACCTGATGAAAGGGCTGGCGAGGGAAATCGTTCTTCCCCTCGGTTTTCTCCAGAAAGTAGTCGCTTAAGGCATCGCGCGCCTCGGCAACGCGCAGGTCGTGCAGACCGAGCAGGCGGCGCGCAGCATCGGCATCCGGCACGGTTTCAATATCGAACACAATCACATCGCGACGCATTTCTCCCCCTCTTCGGCACTTTCGCCCTGCAAGAAAATACTGTTACACTCGCGCCATGAAGATTCTCGTGGTCGAAGACGAACAGCGCGTCGCCCAGTTTATCCAAAAAGGCCTGAAGGAAGAAGGGCATGCGGTGGACTGCGCCTACGACGGCGAGGAAGGCGGATTTCTCGCCGAAGTCAACGAATACGATCTGATCATTCTCGACCTCATGCTGCCCAAGAAAAACGGCCTGACGGTTTGTTCCGAGATCCGCGAGCGCGGCGTGAGCACCCCGGTGCTGATGTTGACCGCTCGCGATGCTGTGCAGGATAAAGTGCGCGGATTGGATGCCGGAGCCGATGATTACCTGACCAAGCCTTTCGTATTCGATGAGTTGCTGGCCCGTGTGCGCGCCCTGTTGCGTCGCGGCTCGGAAAGCAAGGCCCCGATTCTGAAGATCATCGATCTTGAACTGGACCCGATGAGCCGACGCGTCACGCGCGGCGGCAAGCCGATCCGCCTGACCACCAAGGAATATGCCCTGCTGGAATACATGATGCGCAACCCCGACCGGGTGCTGTCGCGCACCCGCATCGGCGAGCATGTCTGGGATATGAACTTCGATCCTGAAAGCAATGTCATCGATGTCTATGTCAGCCATCTGCGCAACAAGGTGGACAAGGGATTCGATGTCTCGCTGATTCACACCCTGCGCGGTCAGGGCTATATGCTGACCGAGGATGCTCCTCCGGCGTGAGCCACTCACTCAGCCTGTCATCGCTGTTGCGCCTGAGCGGCAACGCTTTGACCAGGCCGTTCATTCAACTTGTAGCTACCTTCCGCGGTCGTCTTGCCCTGCTTTATATGGCCGTGGAACTCGCTCTGCTGCTGATTGCCGCCGTGCTGCTGTATTTCGTCCTTACCCGTCAGGTTTACGATACCGTCGATCAGGAACTGACCCAGCAGGCCACCACCATCGTGGAAGAGCTTGAGAACACGCGCTACCCGTACTGGAATCAGGAAATCATCAGCTTTTCGACCCATTTCATCGGCTCGGTCACGCTGGTCGGTGCCAACGGTGTGTTGCTTTTCGCCTCCGATCAGGAGCTGATCGGTCGCGGCGGCAGCGAGGTGACCATGGCGCTGCAAAAAGCCATGGAGGGTGAAACCGCCATCCTCTCCACCGGCACACTGCTGCGCAAAAGCAATCTGCGTGTGATCGCCATGCCGGTGCATCTTGGCGGCGACCGGGTGGTGGCCGTCATCATGCTCGGACGCAGCACGGCCGAGATCCACTCCTTCTTCGAACTGATGTATCTGATGGGTGGCCTGCTCGGCCTGATCTCCATGCTGGTCAGCGGTTACGCCGGCTTTGTCATGGCTCGACAGGCCCTGAAACCGATGGATGAGATCGGTCAGGCAGCCACGCGTTTCGCCGAGGGCGATCTGTCCTGCCGCGTGGAGATGACCAGTCGCGACCGCGAGATCCGCGGACTGATGCGCACCCTGAACAAGATGTTCGGCGATCTCGAATCCAGCATCTCGGCGCAGAAGCGCTTCACCGCCGATGCCTCCCACGAGCTGCGTATTCCTTTGACTATTCTGCGTGGCGAGATCGAGGTCGCCCTGCTGCGCAGCCGCAAGCCTGCTGAATATCAGGAGGTATTGCGCCAGCAGCTGGACATCATTGAACGCATGCACCGCATCGTGGACGGCCTGCTGGTGCTGGCCCGGGCCGATGCCGGCCTGCTGGAGCTGGCGCAGGAGGAAGTGGATCTGAGCCTGCTGGTTGAGGAGGTCGGCCAGCATCACCTTACCCTGTTATCAAGTAAAGATGTGCGCCTCGATATGCAGGTGATTGACGGACTGACGGTGATCGGTGACGAACACCGGCTGAGCAGGGTTCTGTTCAATCTGATGAACAATGCCTACAAGCATTCGCCTGCCAACACCACGCTGACGCTGAAAGCATTCCCCGATAACGATTTCGCGATCATCGAAGTCACCGATCAGGGGCCCGGTATCGGCGCAGAACACATCCCGCATATCTTCGATCGCTTCTACCGCTCCGATGAGTCGCGCTGTCGCGAAGCTGGAGGTGCGGGGCTGGGACTTGCCATCAGCAAACGTATCGTCGAGGCACACGAGGGCCAGCTTGAAGTGGAAAGTGAACCGGGCAAGGGAGCCACATTCCGTGTACGCCTGCCGCTGGCCAGCGCAGACCCGGAGCTGATGAAGCGCCTGCATCGAATGGTTAAGACCGGCAACAGTCGATCAATCCTGCCGTGAGTTTTTAGAAAAAGACCGGCGGCACGTATAAAAAAGGGGGGGGGGAGAGACGTGCCGCCGGAAGGGGTAAACTGGAGCCGATGATCCGATTTGAACGGACGACCTGCTCATTACGAGTGAGCTGCTCTACCAACTGAGCTACATCGGCCTTTGACTCGCGCCGTCCCTGGCGCGGCTGCGAAGTGTAGCAAGCTGCAATCAGTTTGAAAGCTGCAAATACGATTCTTTCGTTATGGTCGAACCAATAAATCCGAGCGGCAAAACATAGCTTGCATATACACCTTGAACAATGGAGGAAAATCCTTTTTTAAAGTACAGCCGCTATGCCTGCCAGCAGTGCCGGCGCAGCCGTTTCGGTGCGCATGATGCGCGGGCCGAAACTCAAAGTACGGCATCCGGCCGCTCGCAGAAGCTGCAGATCACGCTCGCTGAATCCCCCCTCCGGGCCGATGGCAAGGCTGATGCCGGCAGCAGAGGCAATATCACCCCGCACTGCGGAGAAAGGCAGGGCTGCCACAGGATGAAGTGCAAAAGCCTGCGGCTGCCATTGCACATCGGCCAGCGAGTTGCGGTATGCCAGACTCGGAATGGCCGTGCGACCGCTCTGCTCCGCAGCCTCGATAATGATCTTCTGCCAGCGCTCCAGACGCGCCTCACGCTTGGCTTCCGGCAAACGGAACTGGCTACGCTCGCTGGCTGCTATCTGAAATCCGGCTGCCCCCAGCTCGGTGCATTTCTGCAGCACCGTCTCTATTTTTTCGCTCTTGTTGGCGCACTGGATAATATGCACGCCGAACGGCAGCTCCCTGTTCACGGCATCGCAGCTCTCGATACGGCAGCTCGCATAGGTTTTGGCCAGACCAGAAATACTGGCCAGCGACTCTCCGCCCAGACCGTTGAAGATGGTCAGCATGTCTCCACTGTTCAGGCGCATCACATGGCGCAGGTAATGTGCCTGATCTGCAGGGATCACCACCTCCTGACCGGGATGTAATTCGGCATCAAGATAGATACGGCAACAGGGGGATGGAGAATTCGTCATGCCGGTATTTCGCCGCAATCCGCAGACGGGTGCAAGCACCTTGACCTGCCCCCTCATGCCGCCATGATGCGGACATGTTTTCAGCTTCCCTTTCCACCCAGCTCTGGGAGCCCGTGCGTCAATGGAGCGCGGCTCAGCATGGTGTATCGGCAACGATGGCCGGCGTGCTGACCGTCACCGGCTCGCTCACCCGCTTTGTCGAGCGGCATCATCGCATGCATCTGGATGTGCAACTGCACGATCAGATGGTCGATAAGGCCAGCGCGGGAGAGGCGGCGATTCTGGCCTGCGACCCGGGAGCTCCGGTACTCAGACGCAATGTGTCCCTGCTGCATCGCGGCACAGTGATGTTTGATGCTGAATCCATCCTTCCGCTGGATACCCTGCCCACAGATCTGATGCAGGACCTGCAGGAAGGCCGGAAGCCTCTGGGCAACTTGTTGCTTGATCGCGGCCTGTCGTTGTCGCGATCCGATTTAAGCGTGGCAAAGATCAAGGGAGAAGAGCGCTTCGCTAACTGCTGGGCAAGGCGTTCGGTGCTGCGCTCGGAATCCGGAACGCGTGCCCTGGTGATCGAGGTGTTCCGTCCTGATATGTGGAAGCGTATTGATACCGTGCGGGAACGCCTCTAGAACATTAAACCCGGTGCACTGTATAACCGGTCATTTTCCGTGCAAAGCCAGTTGATGGACCCTTTCCTGCACCTGCTCATCTAATCCGGGTTCATGCCTGCGCACCCATTCATCCAGTTTGGCGATGCAATAATCAGTACATTCCCACGGACGAAGATAATTGATGGCATTGAAGCATTTGCCGTCAATGCGGTACTGACAGTTTTCAGTACGCTTCGCTGAATCCGGCGGGATTTTTATCTATATGTTGTTTCGCCCACATTAACCTCTTTAGCTTGCCTGCCTTTATGGCAAATATTCCTGCACAGCGCAAAACCATGTCTAATCTAGGTCAATGCTGTAGCAATACAGCAAGTTGTACCGGTGACGTTTCTCACCCCGGCCTCTTGCTGCTCATGGATTCCCGCGCTTGTTGTTTCACTGTAACAGTCTAGCCTTAAGCGCTTCATGGGGGCGTCCCGGTTTCGACGGAGATGCTGAACCCTGTGGGGCATGTCGGGATGGTACTCTCGTTAAAAAGACCAACGGCATTAACTGCCAACGACGACGTAGAACTCGCTTACGCTGCGTAAGTGACCCCGCCAGACAGGTCGCCCATCGCCTGGCTGTCCGGGGCCCTCAAGATGGGACCGCTCAAGTTGCTGGAGGCTCGTGGCGCTTGGGTTAAACCTTAACGAACCGACCTTGTGATGGCTTTGTCCGTTTGGTTTTCACCGGGTGCTGAAAGAACGGAATAAACATGTAGATCCATAGGCTGATGGTTTCCGGACGCGGGTTCGACTCCCGCCGCCTCCACCATTAACAAAAGACAAACCCGTCTCTCTGGGGTCATTCTCCGGGGTGACGGGTTTTCTTTTTCCCCTTGTTTCTAAAGGGTTTGCGCCCGTTTCACATCTTTCCAAAGCACCTCTGTGCACCATCGATTCTCCCCATCCTCCAGCCTTTCTTTCTCTGTTTACCCCCTGATTCTCTGTTTTCTCCGGACCAAGTCCGAAGCTCGTCCGGAAAGCTACATCCTTGATTGATATGGGTTTGCGGCTGATTGCCATTTTGGGCGGTTGTCTTAGGTCTTCGTTCGATGCCGCAACCGGACGTTTTTTTCGAAATCGCCCGCCTCGGCCATGAAAAGAAGCGCGGTCAACTCCGGCTTCCCGCCCCCTAAAGAAGAAAAGCCGACGCTGATGGTCGGCTCTCTGGGGCGGTCTCCGGTCTGGTCGTCAGTCGGTGGCGAAGCCGAACTGGCGGCGCTGCTCGGCCCAGTCCTCGGGGAAGGTCTTGGGCAGCTTGGCCAGCGAGAGCCCGTTGGGTTCCTCGCCGTTGATCAGGGCTTCCACGATGTCGGGGGCCAGAGTCGTGAGCTTGAGGATGCGGGCCACATACGAGCCATCGACGTCGAGGGTACGGGCAAGCTCGCTGATGGACTTGATCTGGCAGGATTCGAGGATGTCGGCCCAGGAAAAAGCCCTTGCCAGAGCCTGGAGGACGGCGGACTGTACCGGCTCCTGCGCCCCGGGGATATCTCCATCCAGGGCCTGGGGAGCGATGACCGTCTTGCGGCCACGCATGCGCCGGATCAGCATCGGGATGTGGATCTGCAGGTTGCCGTTGTCGGCTACGGTAATGGTCGGCTTCATTTTCATTGGCTTGCCCTCCGTTCAGTGACTTCGCAGGCCAGACCGGCCAGCTCGGCGATGAGCGTTGTCAGCCCGTTGGTGCGCAGCTCCATGTCGATTCCGGTCTCGCGGATCTCGACCTTATCCACCAGGAGGCGGATGAGCCGGTTTCGCTCCACCGGGAAAAGGTCTTCCCAGAAGCCTTCGACATTCTGGAAGGCCTCCGAAACGTCCTGTTCCGTGATGCTGTTCCCCCGGTAGGCTCTGCATCGCTCGCTCACGTGCGTCAGTTGTTTCGAGAGCTCGACCGCCTGGCGGTTGACGGTCGTCAGCATCTCGGCCTTGCCCGGCTGATCGCTGCCGGGTTTCATCAGTTCGAGTGCCTGCTCTCTCGCCTGTGACAGCTCCAGCTCGAGTTGGGCTTTCTGCTTGAGCAGCCGCTCCCGCTCCGCCTGCTCGATGTCCCGGGCCGCGAAGAAGGTTTTGGCCACCAGCGTCGGCGTGCGAAACACCGCGCTCAACTGCTCAATCACGGCCTGCTCGATGTCCCCGGCGGGAATCCGTTTGAGCGGGCACCGGCTCACGGTCCGCTTGCTGTCCTTCTGGCAGATGTAATAGGTGTAGTGGCGGCCGTTCTTGCGGGCGTAGGTCGGTCCCATCGCGCATCCGCAGTGGCCGCAGCGGATGACTCCTTTCAGCGGGGCGACCATTTTGGTTCTGGCCATGGACACTTTGACCGGTTTGTTGTCAGCCAGGATGGCCTGCACCTTGTCCCAGGTCGCCCGGTCGATAACCCCCTCGTGCTCACCAGGGTAACTACGGTCCTTGTGGGCGATCTCGCCGATATAGATCCGGTTGTTCAGCAGCCGGTAGATGTGCCCTGTATTCCATTCGGAGCCATCACGGACTTTGCCTTTCTTGGTGGTCCAGGCCTTGGTGTGGTAACCCTGTTCGTTCAGCTCCTGGCCAAGTTTCTTGGCCGAACCAATCTGGATGAAGCGGCGGAAGATGTACTGCACCGTCCTGGCTTCATCGGGGTTGACCAGCAGTTTTTTGTTCTCCCGGTCGACGTCGTATCCGAGGATCGGCACGCCGCGCTTTGGACGCCCGACCGGGGACTGGGATCTGATCCATGGGGAACTGGTGACCTTCACCGACCCGCAACGCGACCTGCCGCCCATCGACCGGCTGGAAGGTTTCCGGCCCGGCGGGCACAGCATGTACCAGCGGGTGATGGTGGCGGTGCTGCGCGGGCGCACCTCGATTGCCGCCTGGACTTACTGGATGCCATGCCCGTCTTACACGGAGAGAGTCGCCAGCGGCCAGTGGTTACGCCCGTGAGCAGACCTTTGCGGCCTTATCCGGACGAAAACGTTTGACAATCGGCCCCTGCCTAAATATATTAAAGGACGTTTTAACTTGGGGAAGCTCCGCCCAACATCCCCGTTACCGCCTCTGGCGTGGCAAGAAAACCAATCGCCCCTGAGGAGCTAAAGAAATGGCCGAGATGGAAGACCGCTGGTTATCAGTAGACGAGATAGGCAAGTACCTTGGTGTCAGCAGTGACACCGTTTACCGCTGGATCGACAAGCATGCGATGCCCGCCCATCGCATGGGCCGTCTTTGGAAGTTCAAGAAAGATGAAGTCGACGAGTGGGTGAAGGCTGGCGGCGCGGCAGACCGCAACAAGAAGGGTTCTGACGAATGAAGATCATCGACAACATCAATTCTTTGCTGGGCGACGATCTGAAGGCTTCCATCCACCCCAAGGCCAAATTGAAGATCGCGGCATCGTGCTTTTCGATCTATGCCTATGAAGCTTTAAAGTCCGAACTCGCAAAGATTGAGTCGCTGGAATTCATCTTCACGGCACCGACCTTCGTTCCCAACGAAGTAACCGACAAACTCAGAAAAGAACGCCGAGAGTTTTTTATCCCCAAGGCCAACCGGGAACGCAATCTCTACGGCTCCGAATTTGAAATCCAGCTTCGCAATAAACTCACCCAGCGTGCCATTGCCCGCGAGTGCGCCGAATGGATGCGCCGCAAAGCCAGATTCCGCTCCAACAAAACTAAATCCCCGATGCAGCAGTTTGCCTGCATTCAAGGACCGGAGCAGGAGGCGGCCTATATGCCTTTACATGGTTTCACCGCCGTTGATCTGGGATACCAACAGGGTGATGCTGTTTCCAATATCGTCAACCGTGTTGATGAGACGGCTTTTACATCGACATACCTTCAGCTTTTTGACCAGATATGGAGTGACGCCACCAAGCTTGAAGATGTGACCACCGCGATCTGTGATCATATCGCATCGGTCTATCAGGAAAATTCGCCCGAACGCATCTACTTCCTGATGCTCTACAATATTTTCAGCGATTTCCTCAATGATATAGATGAAGACGTGTTACCCAACGACCGCACGGGCTACCAGGACACACTGGTCTGGAACAAGCTTTTCAACTTTCAGCGTGATGCCGCCATAGGCATTATCAATAAGCTGGAAACATACAACGGCTGCATCCTGGCGGATAGCGTTGGTCTTGGTAAAACCTTCACGGCGCTGGCCGTTGTAAAATATTACGAACTGCGCAATCGGTCAGTGCTTGTTCTGTGCCCCAAAAAACTCGCGGACAACTGGTTAAACTACAACAGTAACCTGACGACCAATATCTTCTCCAAGGATCGCTTCAATTACGATGTGCTGTGTCACACCGACCTTTCCCGCACCTCGGGTGAGTCGTTTGGCATTCCTCTGAATCGGATCAATTGGGGCAACTATGATCTGGTCGTCATCGATGAATCCCATAACTTCCGCAATAACGATGCCGTTAAAGACCGAGAAACCCGATATCAGAAGCTGATGAACCAGGTCGTCCGCCAGGGCGTTAAGACCAAGGTTCTGATGCTGTCCGCCACCCCGGTCAACAATCGATTCAATGACCTTCGCAATCAACTGGCCCTGGCCTACGAAGGCGACTCCGAAAATCTCAGCAAGAAGCTGCGCACGGGCAGAACAGTAGAAGAAATCTTCCGCAACGCCCAGACGGTATTCAATCAGTGGTCAAAGCTGGCCCCGGAGGATCGTACGGCGCGAGCTATCTTGGATTCCCTTGATTTTGACTTCTTTGAGTTGCTGGATAGCGTTACCATCGCCCGTTCGCGAAAGCACATCCAGACCTTTTACGACACCAGTGACATAGGCCAGTTTCCCGAGCGCCGCAAACCCCTGTCGTTTCATTCTCCACTGACCGGGCGCACGGATGTCATGAGCTTCAATGAAATATTCGAACAGCTCTCGCTGCTCAAGCTGGCCGTCTACGCCCCGATCAGCTACATCCTTCCCAGTCGTCTCAAAAAGTATGAAGACCTGTACGACACGCAGGTGGAAGGCGGCAAAGGAAAGCTCAAGCAGGCAGACCGCGAACGAAGTCTGCAGGCATTGATGACGACCAATCTGCTCAAGCGCCTGGAAAGCTCGGTCGAAGCCTTTCGACTTACACTGCAAAGCCTGCATAACAACCACACCCGCACCCTGAACAAAATTGATTCATTCAAGGTCGCAGGCCGTGCTGACAGCATTTCCGACTGGACCGGTAGCTTGGCAAATCTTGAAGCCGAGGAAGATGATATCCCCGTTTTGGAGGACTCAGAAATCGGAGGTAAGGTCAAAATCAACCTGGTCGACATGGATCTTCCCTCATGGGAATATGACCTGAAGGTTGATCTGGAAGTTATTAACGCCTTGCTAAGCTCCATGGCAAAAGTCACCCCCGAGGACGATGCCAAGCTGCAACACCTGAAAGCCCTGATTCTCAGCAAGATTGAAAATCCCATCAATGACGGCAACAAAAAAGTCCTTATTTTTACAGCGTTTGCCGACACGGCCAATTACCTTTACAACAACCTGGCGGATACCCTACTGGCAACACAGGGGCTGCACACCGGAAAAGTAACCGGCAAGGATGCGCCGAAATCAACCCTCAAGAAGAACTATGATTTCCAGTCGCTGTTGACGCTTTTCTCTCCTCGCGCCAAAGAGAAGGCTCAGGTGCTGCCAAATGAACCAGCTGAATTGGACCTGCTGATCGGCACCGACTGTATCTCCGAAGGGCAGAACCTTCAGGACTGCGATTACCTGGTCAACTATGACATCCACTGGAACCCGGTCCGCATCATTCAGCGATTCGGCCGGATCGACCGTATCGGCTCCATCAACAAGACCATCCAGCTGGTGAACTACTGGCCCGATATTTCTCTGGATGAATACATCAATCTCAAGGAACGGGTCGAAAACCGGATGGTCATTGCCGACGTGACGGCCACCGGCGACGACAACGTCCTCACGGCAAAAAGCAGTGAAATTTCGTATCGGAAAGAGCAACTCCGGCGTATGCAGGAAGAGGTGATCGAACTGGAAGACCTTAAAACAGGTGTGTCCATCACCGATCTTGGTCTGAATGACTTTCGCATGGACCTGCTGAACTATGTCAAAACCAATGGCGAGCTTGCCAACGTGCCCAATGGCATGCATGCGGTTGTCCCTGCCAGACCAGAAATGGGATTGCACTCCGGCGTCATCTTCGCACTGCGCAACCTCAACCATGGCGTTAACATTAACCAGCAGAACCGGCTGCATCCCTACTATTTGATCTATATCGCGGGCGATGGGCAGGTTATTGCCAACCACACCGAGGTCAAATCACTGCTCGATCTGGTGCGCTCCAGCTGCAAGGGTCAGGGAGAACCCATTCAGGCCGTATGTCGCTTGTTCAATCAGCTAACTGATGAAGGCCGCGACATGAAAGCCTGTTCCGACCTGCTAAGCACTGCCATCCGTTCTATGATCGACGTCAAGGAGGAAAAGGACCTCGACAGCCTGTTCTCGGGCGGCAAAACCACGGCCCTGGTAAACACCATCGCCGGACTCGACGATTTTGAGCTCGTCGCCTTTCTTGTTGTACAGGGGGAAGGATGACAGCCGTGCTCTTCGACTATCCAAAGAACGCCGCTTTCGGACGCGTGCTGCCCAAGAGCAAAATCTACGAGCACGGAAGCGTAAGTAGCGCCGTCAGACAGTTATTTGTCCGGCAGGTGGAACAGATCGTCTGGCAGCACAAGCTTGCCCCGGAGACAGTCAACCTGAAGGCATCAAAGGCTGTGCCTGAAATCCAGATCTTCAGTATCGCGCTCAAGGGGGACGAACTCAAACCCGAGGTGCTGCGCTGCATTGACCTGGCCATTCCCTTTCCGATCATTTTTGAGCTTCGGTTCGACGGGAAAGTAAAACCTGTCGCCGCCTTTAAGCGGCCGAGTGAATCGGATGCCAGCAAGTGGGTCATCAGCGAATATTTCGATGGCGATTTGACAGCCACCGATACGCCACGCAAGCCCCTGCCGATGGTTTTCGACCTTGAGGCGCTTTACGGCCATTTGCTGACGCCCCTGATCCCGTACCCGGCACGACCGGATGAAGGCTTGCAGGCGCGGGTGGAACGGATGGAGCTCATTCGCCTCAAGCAGCGGGAGCTGGAGCGCTGTGAGGCCCGGCTCCGCAAAGAGAAACAATTTAACCGCAAGGTCGCGATCAACGCCGAGCTGCGTGATCTCAAACAAGAACTGGAAGGACTGATTTCATGAACCACGAAACACACGAAAAGCACGAAAAAATTCTTTATAAAGAAGAAGTGTTCGCCATTCAGGGCGCGATTTTCGATGTGTATCGTGAAATGGGGTGTGGTTTCTTGGAAGCAGTTTATCAAGAGTGCCTTGAAAAAGAGCTGAGGCAACGAGGTATTCCATTTCAGCCACAAAAAGAGTTAATCCTGACCTACAAAGGGCAGGCTCTGGAACAGCGATATAAACCTGATTTTATATGCTTCGATAAAATCATCGTTGAGCTGAAAGCGGTTTCAGAGTTGGGCAAAGAACACAAGGCCCAACTGTTCAATTACCTGAAGGCAACCGACTTGAAACTCGGTCTACTGGTTAACTTTGGTCACTATCCCAAAGTACAAATTGAAAGAATAATTTTATGAACCACGAAACACACGAAATACACGAAAAAACATTTTTGATTTTTCACTTTCGAGTATTTCGTGTGTTTCGTGGTTAAAGAAAGAGGTTTTATATGGAAAAGATGAAAATGCACTCCCCGAACCTGACCCAGGAGAACATAGCCCGCATTCGTGAGCTGTTTCCCGGCTGCGTGACCGAGGCCCAGAGCGAAGACGGCAAGCTGAGGCTTGCGGTCGATTTCGACCAGCTGCGGCAGGAGTTATCCGAGTCAATCGTGGAAGGTCCGCAGGAGCGTTACCACCTCAACTGGCCAGGCAAGCGGGAAGCCCTGCTCACCGCCAACGCACCCATCGCCAGGACCCTGCGTCCTTGCCGGGAAGAGAGCGTGGATTTCGACACCACGAAGAACCTGTTTATCGAGGGCGATAACCTGGATGCCTTGAAACTGCTCCAGGAGACCTATCTCGGCAAGGTCAAGATGATCTACATCGACCCGCCGTATAACACGGGCAACGATTTTATCTATGAAGACGATTTTGCCGAGAATCATGAAGAATACCTGAGAAGGTCTAATCAAAAAGACGAAACAGGAAATCACCTGCTGACCAATACTGACTCAAGGGGGCGTTTTCACTCTGATTGGTTATCTATGATATTTGCTCGGCTTCGACTTGCCAGAAACATTTTGTCTGAGGATGGTGTGCTTTTCATCAGTATTGATGATGGTGAGGTCCATAACCTGAAGAAAGCATGTGATGAAGTTTTCGGAGAGAGGAATTTTGTGGCAAATCTCATTTGGCAAAAGAAGTTTGCCAGGGCTAATGATGCTACATATTTTTCGACTATGCATGATCATATTCTCTGTTATGCAAAAAACTCGAAACTTAACGGCGATGGTATTAGTTGGGAACTAAAATTACTCCCAAGGGGAGATGAAACCCCTAGCGGCTACGTAAACCCTGATAATGATAGCCGGGGGCTATGGACCTCTGTAGTTTTGTCCGCAAAATCAGGTACAGAAAAATTGGTTTACGAAATTACCACCCCAAGCGGAAGGAAGTGTTTTCCTCCAGACGGTAGGTATTGGAGTGTAAATATCGATAAATTCAAAGAGCTGGTAGCAGATAATCGTATTTGGTTTGGGAAAAATGGGGATGGTATTCCAAGGTTGAAAACGTTCCTGTCTGAAGTGCAGGATGGACTTAGACCGAATACAATTTGGTTTCATCAGGACGTTGGTCACAACCAAGAGGGCCGCCAAGAAGTTAAGCGTCTTTTCGATGATAAAGGTTATTTTGATAGTCCAAAACCAGTAAGATTATTGAAAACTCTTTTGGAAATAGCATCTGTAGATAAAAATTACATCACCATGGATTTCTTCGCTGGATCAGCCACTACCGCCAATGCTGTGATGCAACTCAACGCAGAAGATGGCGGCAACCGCAAATTCATCATGGTACAGCTTCCCGAGCCTTGTGACGAAAAGTCTGAGGCTTTCAAAGCAGGCTATAAAAACATCGCCGATATCAGCAAGGAACGTATCCGCCGGGCTGGAAAGAAGATTCTGGAGGGCGAATGTCATGAAGCCTGGAACAAGGACATCGGCTTCCGTGTGCTTAAAGTCGATTCATCCAACATGGCCGACGTCTACTACACGCCGGACGCCATCGAACAAGGCCAGCTGAAAATCTTCACCGACAACATTAAGCCAGACCGTAAATCCGAAGATCTGCTTTTTCAAGTGTTGCTGGACTGGGGCGTGGATCTGTCCCTACCTATTCGCAAGGAAACCATCCAGGGCAAGACCGTTTTCTTTGTCGATGAAAACGCCCTGGTCGCCTGCTTCGATACCGGCGTGAACGAGGACCTGGTCAAGGAACTGGCCGGGTTCGAGCCTTTGCGCGTGGTCTTCCGCGATAGCGGTTTCGTGTCCGACGCCGTCAAGATCAACGTGGAGCAGATTTTCAAGCAGATGTCTCCGGGCACTGATGTGAAGTCGATATAGGGAGGGGCTATGGGAACTTCTTTGGATAAATTAACGATAAAAGGCTTTAAGTCGATCCGAGCGCTCGTCGATTTTGAACTGACGAATCTTAACGTGGTGGTCGGAGGCAATGGGGCCGGGAAAAGCAATCTCATTTCGTTTTTCAGAATGCTGCGAGCACTGATCGACGGCAATCTGAACCGTTATGTCAGGGATAACGGCGGAGCAGGCGATATTCTTTTTAACGGACGCAAGGTGACGGAAAAAATGGAGTTTGAAACGAGGTTCGGAGTTCGAGGATTTCGTTTCAAACTGGTGCCTACACCAGATAATTCTTGTGCCATCGAAGACGAGGCACGGTATTATGAGCACGGAACCACTGGGTGGTGGGTGTTGGGAGATAGCGATGATGGCACTTCGCGCATGGTTGCAGAGGTAAAGAAAAAAAGATCGGATGCCAAATTCAGCCAACCTGTTTTTGATGCCATTTCATCGTGGCAGATCTATCACTTTCACGATACCAGTTCCACTGCGGCAATGCGGAACTATGAGATTATTGAGGACAACAAGGTGCTTCGCACCGATGCATCGAACATTGGCCCTTTCCTGTACAAGCTTAAGGAAATGCATCCTAAAGAGTACAAGGACATTCTGAATGCCGTTCGCCTGGTGACCCCGTTCTTTGATGACTTCATTCTTGAGCCTCGGGAGAGCGGCCCCAAAAAAGAGGTCAACATCAGCTGGATGCAAAAGGGCTCGGATTATCCCCTGCAGCCCTATCATCTTTCCGACGGTTCCATTCGATTTATTTGCCTTGTCACGGCGCTGCTGCAACCGAATCCACCCTCCACCATTATTATTGACGAACCTGAATTGGGGCTGCATCCCGCTGCCATCGTCATCCTGGCGGAACTTATTCAGGTTGCTTCCAAGCGAACACAGGTCATTGTGGCAACCCAGTCACCGGCTTTAATCGATCAGTTCGGCATTGACGATATTATCGTGGTCAACCGTGAAGATGGCGCCTCAACATTCAAACGGCTTGACGAAAAAGACTATTCTGAATGGCTCAAGAGTTACTCGGTTGGTGAACTCTGGATGAAAAACGTCATCTCCGGAGGGCCGGTCTATGAGTGACTTTATCGAAGTAATAGCCATTGTTGAAGGTAAAACCGAAGAGATTTTTATCAATTCATTGCTGCAGCCCTATCTTGCGCAGAAGATGGTTTTCATGACGGCAACGCAGGTGACCAAGCCGGGGCAAAAAGGTGGCGATGTCCGATTTGAGCGGGTCAGGAAAGATCTTGAAATCCATCTCAAGCAACGCGCTGATACCTATGTGACAACTCTTGTGGACTTTTATGGGGTGCGTGAATGGCCGGGGGTTGATCAGGTTCCCGCGAATGCACCCCCCGCAAAGATTGCCGAGATTGTCAACGACGCAACCCAGACTGCCGTGGTTGATCTTTTCGCCGAGCAACAGGCGAAGGGGAGATTCATCCCCCACATGGCCATTCACGAATTTGAAGCACTGCTCTTCAGTGACAGCGCAAGCCTTGCAACTGAGCTAGACATAGCAGAAGAAAAGATCGCGGCGGTCCTGGCTGAGTGCGGAGAACCTGAGGCAATCAACAACAGCCCGGTAACAGCCCCTTCAAAGCGGCTTGACGGGTGGTCGAGGAATGGTGAATTCCCCAAGACGACAACGGGAATTGCTGTGGCACGCAGTATCGGCATACAGAAAATGCGAGAGCAATGTCCACTTTTCGATGCGTGGCTGCAACGTTTTGAAGCAATCGTCGGGGGGCAAGCATGACAAATTTGAACGGATACAAATTGGCACGCACGCCAGTGCGCCCGAAGGATTGGACACAGGGAGGTGTCCAATGAAACTGAAGTTCAAGATCCAGCCCTATCAGACCAGCGCGGTCGAATCCGTCGTCGACTGCTTCGCCGGTCAGGTGAATACCTCCGGAATTACCTATCGAATTGACCCCGGGAGAGGACGTCTCCCTTTTGAACAATCCGGCTTCAAGAACGCCGATGTTCAACTGACCGATGGCCAGCTTCTTGAAAATATTCACTCCGTGCAGCGTCGGCAGAACCTCCCGTTGTCCGACAAACTGGTGGTGAGCGCTGGCTGCAAGGTCAACCTCGACGTCGAGATGGAGACCGGTACCGGCAAGACCTACTGCTACGTCAAGAGCATCTTCGAGATGAACAAGCGCTACGGATGGTCCAAGTTCATCGTCGTGGTCCCCAGTATCGCCATTCGTGAAGGTGTGCTTAAATCGCTGGAAATTACCGCCGAGCACTTCACGGAGAGCTACAGCAAAAAAGCCCGATTTTTCATCTACAACTCCAAACAACTGCACCACTTGGAGAGTTTTGCGTCGGATGCGGGCATCAACGTCATGGTCATCAATATCCAGGCGTTCAATGCCACGGGCAAGGACAACCGCCGCATCTATGATGAACTGGACGATTTCCAGTCACGCCGACCCATTGATGTGATCAGCAGCAACCGCCCCATCCTGATTCTGGATGAGCCACAGAAAATGGAAGGCGCAAAAACCCTGGAGGCGTTGGCCAAGTTCAAACCGCTGATGATCCTGCGCTACTCGGCGACTCATCGCACCACCCACAACAAGATTCACCGCCTCGATGCTCTGGACGCCTATAACCAGAAGCTGGTGAAAAAGATTGCGGTGCGCGGCATTTCCGTGATAGGCCTGGCCGGGACCAATGCCTACCTCTATCTGGAATCCATCGAGATTTCCAAGAAGGCACCTGTCGCCCGTATTGAGCTGGAGGTGCGCCAGGGAAATGGGATTAAGCGCATTGTGAAACGCCTGGAACGCGGCAAGGACCTGTTCGTTGAATCGAATGAGCTCGATCAATATCGCGGCTTCGTCATTGCCCAAATCGATGCCAATAACGACACGATCGAATTTACCAATGGCCACGTTCTGTCTGCGGGTGATGCGACCGGAGACGTAACCGAGTTGACGATGCGGCGGATTCAAATTCGTGAAGCCATCAAAGCGCACCTTGAGAAGGAGCAGCGCCTCTTCGCTCAAAACATCAAAGTGCTGTCACTTTTCTTCATCGATGAAGTCGCCAAATATCGCGATTACAGTCAGGCGGATGATCAGGGAGAATATGCCCGTATTTTTGAGGAGGAGTACGAACAGCTCAAGTCTGAATATTTAGGGGAGCTCGCACTCGATAACGAGGATTACCGCAAATACCTGGCCGATATTCGGGTTGGCCGGACGCACGACGGTTACTTCGCCATCGACAAGAAAACGAAAAAGCTCACTGATCCAAGTTTTAAGACACGGGGTGAAGAGGCGGGACTCTCGGATGATGTCGATGCCTATGATCTGATATTGAAGAACAAAGAGCGGCTTTTATCCTTCGAAGAACCGGTCCGTTTTATCTTTTCTCACTCGGCCCTGCGTGAAGGTTGGGACAACCCCAATGTCTTCGTCATGTGCATGCTCAAGCACAGCGACAACACGATCTCGCGCCGCCAGGAAGTTGGTCGGGGGTTGCGGATTAGTGTCAACCAGCACGGTGACCGCATGGATCACCCGGCCACAGTTCACGATGTGAATATCCTGACCGTTGTGGCCAGCGAAAGTTATAAGGACTTTGTAGCCAACCTGCAGCGTGAAATTAGTGATTCGCTGTCGGCTCGCCCCCGCAAGGCGGACGAGGCCTACTTCACAGGAA
>Ga0210046_1000546_pt1 | contig 35546 bp, 27 predicted proteins | sample CryGeyCG2114_250_FD_185461 | JGI IMG/M metagenome (GOLD analysis project Ga0210046, IMG submission 185461) | Groundwater microbial communities from aquifer - Crystal Geyser CG18_big_fil_WC_8/21/14_2.50 (SPAdes) (version 2) | ecosystem: Environmental > Aquatic > Deep subsurface > Groundwater ...
GGCGCAGACCTGTTCATGCCAGTAATCCCGCTTCGCTTGCAGTGCTTCCATGATTTACCCTCTCCATAAAAGCATGAGGGTGACAGAGGTGGGATGCGGTTTGTAGGTGGGACGGTTGGACGCTTACAATGAAGTCAATCGCAACCACGCTGGCACGCGAAGCCAGGTTCGACACCTCCGACTTTGCGTCGGCCAAGGAACAAGGTTGTGGAGGATTTCATCTGATATTGAGTCGGCGGCGTGCCGACAGCCGCGAAACATGGCGCGGAGAATTCAGCAAGGGCGATCAGCAACTCACCGTGATCGGCTGCCTCGAATAGCCCAGCGACTAGTCGGCCACCTTCGGCACATCCCAATCCGCCAGGCGTGCCTCGCCCGTCTGATAAAACTGCTTCACCAACTTCACGCACTCGAGGAAGTTCTTGTTCTCGGTCGCCAGTCGGTTGGCCGTGTCCCAATCGATCTCGGCACGTTCTTTCGCCGGAATGAGCACCTGACTTTCAGATGGATTTTCAGCATCCAGCTTGATCAAACCGATGCCGTGTGCCGCAAAAAGCATTCGCAGTTCCTTGAGTGTGTCCTGGCCTTCGATTTCGCCTGCCACCAGATAGCCGAAGTTGGACCAGGATGAGTTGGACACCGCTTGAAAAAACGATTCGCGCACATTCGACCGATTGATCAGCAGCTTCACCTCGAATGACCACAACTTGGTACGCTTGTCCGAGTGTTGATTGACGCAATCCTTCACTTCCTGGTGCCATTCGGCGCCCAGGTCCTCCATGCCGACCAAGTCGGGGTAGAGCCAGCGATTGCCATTGGGACCGCGTTTGTTGGACGACCGCTTCTCATCAATACGTTTTGAATACACGCCGAACTCCGCCCACAAATACGTGGACAAAAGCGGGTACAGACCATGCTCACCGAGCTTGGCATCCTCTTTACCGGTAGGCGGTGTGACACCCACGTTCTCCACTGCCGCCACTTCAGCGCTGTCTGATTTCTCCGAGAAATAATATTTCCGGGGGTGGCCTTCGGTGGTCTTGATTCCGGGGTGCTTTTTCTGGAGTCGCGGGCGCTGCGATCCGATTTCCGCCACCAACTGCTGCAGAAGGTCAGCATCCGTATCCAGGGCCTGGCTGCTGTCCTTCTTGGCCTGGCATTCATCGGGGAAGGTCCCAAATATCCACTCCGCAATCTGCCGCGCGGAAAACTTCTCATCTGGATGCGCCGTGAGATAGTCGACAACCGCTTTGCCAAGGTTAAGAGCCATGGTGTTTTTCCTTCTGGGTCACTCTGCCATTGCCTTCAGCAGTGCATCTTTGGCATCGGAATAAAACTGGATGTCAATCTTGGTGGCCATGTCATCGGACAGGTCGACCAACTGACGCCGACAGGCCACAGGCATTAGCAGTGCAGTGGCTCCCTTCTCGACGGCGATTTCTGCAATCGTTACTGCGTTGTGCACCGGCTCAATCGATCCACCGAGGTTGATCTCGCCCACGATGATCAGGCCACCGCGCACGCTGCGTTTCAGCAGCGACGTGCATAGCGCGACCAGTGACGCCACGCCAAGTTTCGCGCCAGACTTGGCCGCGTCAAACGCTCGAAGCTGCACCGTGAACTCGTGCTGCCTGGGGTCTTTGTCGCCGACAAGTTGGGCCGACCTGGCGTAAAGATTCTGCTCGGCGAAACCCATGCTCTCGCGGAAGGCTTGCGGAATCGGCTTGTTGAGCACCTTCACTCCCGAGCCTGGCCCTTCGTTCACATCAACCCGGTACAGACCTGAGTTCTCGTCGTTACCTCCCGGACTGATGCTCCACACCTGACCCGGCTCCAGCGGATCACCACCGATGCTGTTGTCGCTTTGCAATTCTGGCGTCGACACAAACTTTTCGACGCCATCAGTTCCCATTGTGTAGCTGAAATGCGTGTTGCGAAACTCTGCTGCGCCCACGCGCTTTTGCTGCTCTTTTACACGGCGGCGTACTTCCATCGCAATCCGCACCGCCCATTCCAGATCTTCCTCGGGCACCACGTCATCGCCACTCGGGTACAGCAATTTCAATAGGCCACTGACCGTCTTGTTGACCGCATTCGTGTCGCGACCAGAGAGTGCGCCACCAAAATAAACCCGGTTTTGCAATTCGCTCACGCGGCTTTGATTGCGGAGTTGGGTCCAGCATTCTGACAAGAAGTCGCTCACCAAGCCAAAGTGGTTGGTGACCAAATCCTTGTTGATTTTCGGAACATCCCATCCGGGCAAGAAGGCGTGGATGCGATCCATGAATGCCGTGTCATTGCGCATTTCCGGCGGCAATGGGCCAAACAAATGCCCGATGCGCTGCTGATTTTCAACGTCGACCTCGAAGTTACCCACCAGTACGATGCTGCCGTCCGCGCGGATGCTCTCTTTGCCCCGACTGAATTCGCCGGACTCCATGTAGCCCTTCATGATGTTCACGCCATCCTTCTGGTCGAAGGAAATGCCGGACACCTCGTCAAAACAGACCACGTCGTACTGGCAGACCAACCCCCTGCGGCCCTTGGCCGTGTTCTCAACGAACATCTTCGCCACCGTGGCTTTACCGCCGGAAATCAGATGTGCATAGGGCGAGACCTGTTGAAACAAATGGCTCTTGCCCGTGCCACGTGGCCCGAGTTCCACCAGGTTGTAGTTGCGCTCTACGAACGGAACCATACGCAGGAGCAACGCATTTTTCTGACGCGCGCTCAGGCCACTCGATTCGATGCCGATGGATCGAAGCAGAAATTCTTTCCACTCTTCGGTGGTGAATACGTGGCGTGCCTTGGCAAGGGTTTCCAGAACATCACGCTTCGAGAGCTGAATCTCACGCAGCGACGTTATGCCAAACGGACGCCCCTTGTTCTCCTGAGCGATGGCCACATCGAACGTCACCCCAAGCTCGGCATAGAAGCCGCCAGTCAGCATGCGTTCATGTTGATTGACTAACTCGCTGCTGATACGCACATCGGTCAGGCGCAGGCTAGGCAAGCTCGCCACATACTCACCTTTGTTATCGACGCGAGCAGTAATCAGGTCGATTATTTTCACCTCGCCCGTTTCCAGCGCTTTCGCCTTGAACAACTCTTCCTCGCCCGCCCGGACGGTTCGGGACTTCAGCTGGCGCTGAACAATCTCCAAACCCTCGTCGATTTCCTCTTGCACGGTGCTGGCGCAATACCGCCCGAGCATGAACTCGACGACGTAGGTGGGTACCGGAAATTGCCGACTAAATGTGCGGACTAAGTCTTTCCGGACCAGATACCCCTCCAGCACGGAGGCGGCTTTTCTATCAATCTGATCCAATTCAATCATTCATCATCCTCCACCAATTATGGTGTTCGCTTCGGCCACCAGCTCGCCTGTCCCACTCAGCAAGACAAGAAACACATCGCGGCCTTGCAGATCTTCATTCTCAACAACCACCGATGCGGTGCCGTTATCCTTAAGCGGCTTCACGCTCACCACCACGCTGGATGCCGGGTCGCCCGCTTGGGTCCGAATATCCAGGGACAGATTCCCGTGCTGGCCATCAATGGCGACTGTGCAACGCAGCCCCTTCCACGCAATGTCTGTCACTTCCACCACAGGTTTGCTCTTAGCCATACTGCCATTAGTAACGACGAGTTCCAAGGTTAAACATTCTTGCAGACTCAATCCGCCATGGTTGTAATCCACTGATCTCCCGTAGCAGCTCACGCCGTCTGCCAAGGCAAACTGCTGATTGGGATCCCAGAACCAGGGATATAAACGCTCATTGGTGGATGCGCCCGGCTTGATCGAGGCACAGCGTCCCCATTTGTTGTCGGTCAGGTCTTTGGACATCTCAATCTTAGGCAGCTTCCCCGGCATCAACAACCAGCCGTGGTCGGTCACCACCCTAACGCTGTTCCAGCCTACAGCCAACAACGCAGTGACGCGTTCTGTCACTTCCGCGAGAAGTGGGTCAATGTGCTTGGCCAACTTCCAGCCGCGCGCATGACCCTCGGTATCGATATCACCGAATTCACACCAGGCGTTACCTTGCCCATCGCCGTTCTCAGTCCGGCCCAGCACCTTCCATCCGCCGTCCTTGAGCAGTTTATCCAGATGATAGCCACCCTTAAGGGACTGGCCGGTGGCGGCTACACAAGGTTCAAAATCGTCGCAGTCGTCGGCGCCGCTGATCTTGTTGCGCACCGGTGACACAGCCGCCTTCCCGGTTGCGGTGACGCTGGGCAATGCCGTCCAGTTAGTCGATTCAACGATATGACAGCCACGGGCTTCAAGCGTTGACGCGAGTCGGCGCCCAGCATCAAAACGCAAACCATCAACGAAGAGCACGCATTCACCCTTTTGCGGTACAAACGCCTTGGCACCCGCAATTGTTCCGCCGGGGTAGGTGGAGCCATCCACCAGCTTCTGTAAATACCGGGCTGATTCTTCCAACCAGGGCAGATAAATCGCGCGAGTCGCCGTCGTCACGGCGTCCACATCGGTGGACTTGTCGACGCATGCCAGCGCCGCCAGAACCGCATCATCTGCGCGCCAACCTTGGGTTGCATAGCCCACTTGTAAGTCTTGCACCGACCCTGCTGCCAGGCTAGATTTGGTCACATCAGCGACCAGGCTCAGATGCTTGATCGCCATTGCCAAGGACGATTCGCCCAGTTCGGCCCATACCAAGTCACGGCGCTGGGCATGACTCTTCCCGAGCTCCACGACGCACTTTCTGGCCTCATGTGCAGGCAGGTTAGTGAGCGACATCAGGTCGCGTTGTAGCGCCTTCTCTTGCTCCTCATTCCACTGCGGCCAACCCCCTAGTTTTTCTTGCGCAGATTCGAAGAGACCAACATCGGGTGGTTTGCACTGGCGAATTCGGCTAGGGATGTTGGGATAGCGTTTGGGAGCTTCGCTGTAGCGCTCCCACACCGAATGCCATGGACCATCGCGGGTTGCTAGTTTGCTGGCCCCTGCCAGCACACCGTCGCTTTGCGGGTTGAACGCCATCTGCGACTTGCAGACCTCGACAAAAGCCTTCCACTCGTTCTCGCCGCGCGTCGTTTGGAAGGCCTCCCCCAGATCGAGCCACTGCAACAGGTCACGAACTGGGTCGCCACCAGTCAGCAAGGTATTGAAATAATCCTTGTCCAGTCGCTTGCCCTTGAGCAGCTCAAGCTCCTCGTCGAGCAGGCGGTACAACGCCAGTTGCATGGCATTTTTAGCATCGTTGTCCTGGGCCACGTCCAGCCCCATGCCGCCCTGATCGGACTTCAAGAACGCCATAAGGGTCCAATCCTTGGCGTTGGACTGTGACCAGATCACGCCTCGGTACTGCAACTCAGCCAAGGGCTTGAGTAAATCTGGGCAGGCTTCAATTGCCCGCAGATCCTGGCGGCTGACACCCGGCAGATAGAACACCGGCACGCGGTCGGCGGGCAAGGTCACATCAGCAGCTTTATTGGCAATTACGCAGCGCAACCAAACGGCCGGGCCAATTCGGTTCTCGGGGGCGTATTCGCCCAGCACCAGCAACTCGCCCAGCTCGCTTTGCAGGCGCGGAATCACCGCTTCCCACTGACGATCCTTATCGGGCCACAAGATGCACGAGGGTGCCACTTGAACCTCGGGGTTGAAGACCGCTGAGTCGCGCAGGTTTTTGATCAGGGATTGAATAACCCTCATAGCACTCCCTGACGATTCGCTTCATACCAAACAAAGGGCGAGTAGAACTTCAATGTGTCTGGGTGCCGGTGCTGCAAATACTGGCGGTAGTGCCTGGCACGCATTTTTTTATGCTCTGCGCTGTCCAATTTAAGCCGAGCAATAGTTTTTCTTGCTGCGGCTTTATCTGCGCTACTTAAGTGTGGGCTTGGCTTTATGCCGCCTGTCGCAAGATTAAGGACGAAATTGTCATGCGCCAAACCAATGGGATCAAGCACATCATCAAACTTGTTCTTGTTGCGGTTTGCGCCCAAGCAAGACAAACGGTAGTTGTCCCATTCGTAGGCATCACCGGCATGCTTCGATTTGGCAACGAAATGATCCGTCGAACTCGCACCTGTCGCCCACTCAAAATAAATCGCCAAATAAGCGCACACGCCAGAGTAAGCATCCCAAAGCTGCTTGTTCGAGTGTGACCAATAATTCGGAAGAGCTGATGCCTTGGGTGGTGCAGCGGCAAGCGCGATGCCCTTGTTCGCAAGCCAAGTAAGGCCTTTTTGCCGAACTTTCACATCAAAATCTACTGGTTCGGGCTGCAAGCTGACTGGGATCATTCAAGCCATCCCTTCTGCTTGCAGATATAACGCCAGCTAAACAAGAAATCGTCTTTCGGGTTCAAAGCTGCAACCAGTGCTTCATTCATACTTTTGATTTCTGTAGCACTGGGCTGCTCTTTTTCCATCAGCGCCGCTGCTTTATTGATCAGCGCTTCGTACTCAACAGATCGACCACTTTCAAGATCAAACGCATCGCTGATTAGCCATCCGCCAGCATCGCCGTGCTTTTCAAAATCGCGCTGCGTGAGAACCACCTTTTTACGCTCAAAGTCCAGATCAAACCAGGCGTCTTTTCCTTCTTCGAACAAGGGCTCTACCGATGCCATGATCAAGGGGGAATGAGTCGCCGTAATGATCTGAACGTCAGCTTGTTTTATAAGCTTCTTAACAACCGCAAGTAAAGCCGGGATAATTTTTCGCTGCCATTGTGGATGTAGGTGGGATTCAACTTCATCAATGAGAAAAACAACTTGCTTAGTCGTCTCTTCACCCAACAGTTCCGCTGCTTTTTTATGCTCTTCCCAGGTCCATACCAACAGATATGCCAAAGCAAAAATACGGCGCATTCCTGCTGAGGCATGAAGTACGGCGACGTCTTGGCCATATGGCATTCGAATTGTTGGGATGTCCCGCGCATCGTCTAGACTGATACGCGTGAACTTCCCCGGTGCCAAGGGCTCCTCCGGTGACGGCGATAGCACATCAAGCACTGCGCAAAGACTTTTGAAGGCAGCGCCCTTTTCTTTTTGCCACCCAGCCCAGTCCAACACCAGGCCATTGCAGATGGGTTTTCCATCTTTGCCATTCAGTCCGTCCCAAACCTCAGCCGGTCCAAATACATACGCTGGAATTCGATCTTGCACATCCACACCGTCCTGGGTGCGCCAATAATTGCGTGCTGGGTCCCACACCGCAAAGCTGCCATCGGCCATGGCGTAAAAAACCAAACCAGGATTCGAGGGCCGACCAGGGCGACCTGTCCACGCTTGCTCGCGCCGCAGGAATTCGCTCTTGTAAGACTCTTCTTTCTTCTTGGCAGTAAATGAAAAGTCAATGCTGGCAGGCCCTTCTGTCGTTGGGAGCGCCTTTTTGCCCCCCGTCAACTTGGGATTGACTTCGGAAGGCCACTTACGGGTTAGCGTCCACCAGGCAATATCGAGCAAGAAACTCTTGCCCAGACCGTTGTCACCGGTAATCAGGTTCAAACGCTCACCAAACCCCAGTTCCATACTGGCGGCTGGACCAATATTTTTTAATCTCAGATGCTTCAGCATGGCTAGGCTCCTTTCTTTTCTCGGGCTGAGCGCTTCTCGGCTAAGCTCAAGTGATGGTCATTGATACGGTCCCCCATGTTGCCACCATATTCTGTGCCCAGGTTGAACCAAGGCGCGGAGGCAACGTCGGCACCGCGATCCTTTTCCCATTTGATGTTTGGCTTGTCACGGAGGATCCCGGCCCCGCGCTTACCCACATCTGGAACGGAGAGGAAGGGGCGAATATTCATGCGCACACCATCGTTGAGGTCAGGATTCCAGCCGATGGGCTGTTCTTCGACGGGCTTCCAGCGCACAAAAATATCGTAGGGTGTTTCGCCTTCCAGGATCAATTCCAGGCGCTTCTTGAGCACCTCGGCGGCGGCCAGCTTTTCTTGCGCGCCGTCCACAGCGTTGGCGACATCGCGCTTCTGACGGCTGATCCAATCACCCAGATAGGTGTAGATCAAAGACTCGAGCGTCTTGTAGTCCAGCTTGTGATAATTCACCAGCGCGGCGAAACCATCGCGCAGGCCATCCCAAACATGCCAGATGAAGGGACGATTGCCGAAACGCTTGCAATGCTGGGTGAAGAATTTCTCGCGTAACCAGGTCTCCAGCGATTTGCCTGCGTGGTCAGCCTCCGTCAGCAATTGCGCCAGGGTATCGTTGCTCCAGGCATCACCATAGGCGGCCGCAAGCAAATTCAGTAGTCGGTCGCTGGCGGAAGACTCTTGCCCAACCGCCGGAATACAGACGATGCCGTCTTCGTCCGCATGGGGAGACAAGGTTTGGCTGCGGGCAATCCAGTCGCGAGCTTCGTCGGACAAGTCCATCTTGGAGTCTGTCTCGGCAGGCCAAGTGTAGCCGAGCAAGCGGGCGACGGCGACTTGTAACGGGTCGGTCGCGGGCTGTGGGTGGCCGTGGAAAATCCATTGGGTTGGATCATTCGAAAATGGGCAGGGCAGCTCGATGATATTTTTTTCTTCGACCACTGAAAGCCAATGATCGTAATCGAAATCCACCTTTACCAAAGCGCCTCGAACTTTCAACGCCTTATCGATTTTTCTGACTTCAGCGTTGTAGTCGATCGAGATGAGGTATTGCCAGATGGGCGCCAGTTCGACATCTTCTTTGGGTATCAATACTAGCGTATTGTCGTCAAACAATTGGCCCGAGTAGCGTGAGAATGTGATCATTCCAGTTGGACTAACTGCAATGCCTTGCTTGCCCCATGCCTCGCCGCCACGTATCCACGAGCTAATGCGATTTTCACCCAGCCTTTCTTTAACAAATTTCAAGTAGTCGCCGTTTCCGTTTTGCCAGTAAAAAACATTAGAGAAACCTGCAAAGTCTTTGCTAATGCTGGTGGTGGTCTGCTGGAAGCGCCAAACATCATGATCTAAAATTGGTAATTCCCAGAATTGACGACCAAAATGCGAGTAATCTCCACTGCATATCCCATTGAAATAGTTGACGTAATCTTCAAGTAGTTCTCCCGAGCATGATGCTTCCGAAGATATGATGTGCCCCTTTCTCTGCAGAATGCTTGAAGCATTTAGAACAGAGAGTTCCTTGTTTCGAAGCGCCACAGCTTTTTCCTGGGCGCCTTGATTCGACGATGTGTCCATTGCCAAGAAGTTTTCCTCGGCTCGTCTTTTGCCGCCTCTGATGATAGTCAGAGCTGGCTTCACAACTTCTCCAGTGATTTCCTCAAAAGCTCCCGCACCTAATGAGGCATTGAGCAAAATTGAATGTTTATCAAGAATGAGCTTTCTGAATTTTTTGTAATACGCCTGATAAAGCCAGTTCTGTGGCTCAACGAACGCAATGACGCCACCACTGTCCAGCAGCTCAATACCCCTAAGCATGAATACTGCAGCAAGATCCGTCTTCGCTACCTCATATCTACTAAGGATGAAATTAGCTAATTGATCATTTTGGCGCCCACGCGCCAAATATGGGACATTCGTAATGACCAAGTGGTAGCGGTCATCCAGAATATTCGCCGCCTCCAGCAGACCCTTAGCGGAAAGCGCAATATCCCAGGCGTCATCTGCTTCGGTGTCGGCGAATTCGCGCCCTAGCGCTTCATCCAAGAGATCTTTCAGCGCATCGTAGTCCGCGCAAAACAGGTCGCCTTTGTGCGACTTGCGCGGGTCGAGCAGGCTGCCCAGCAGCGGTGCTTGGGCAAATGCCGCGTGCAATTGACGCAAGCCGGCACGTAGTTCGGTGGCACTATCACGAGTATCGGGCACCAAGGCCTCCCAGTCCTGAGCCTTGGCGGCCACCTTGAGGCCGCAGCAGGCGATGTTCGGTGCGGGAATCTCACGCACGCCCAGGGGCTTGCCGGAAGCATCCGGGTAGCGCCAGGCTTCCAGCGCGACAGCGAACACCGCAATTTCCACGCAGCGCGGGTCCAGTTCCAGACCATGCAGGTTATCCGCCAGCACGCGGGCAACTGCTTCTTTTGCGTTCAAGCCTTCTGCGGCCATGCGCATGGGAACCAACATCAAGAATGCCGCCACCAAGAAGTGACCAGAGCCGCAGCACGGGTCGAGCAGCTTGAAGTCTGCCAAGGTGTCGGGCCAGCCTTCAAACTTGCCTGCGGCAGGGCTGCCATCCTCCAGGGTGCGCAGGTAGGTGAGTTCCACCGGGCAAGGGGTGTCCGGGTGTCGAGTGACCCACCATGCGCCCAATGAGTTGTGCAGCAAAAACGCCACCATGTACGGCTCGGTGAAGAGCTGGGTAACGGCAGGCAACTCGTCGGCGCCAATCTTTACTTCCGACTTATTGATGCGTTCTTTGTTATCGGCCTGCCAGAATTGATACACCCAGCCCAGGCTATCGCTGGCCTTAAACACGTCATCCGCCAAGTCCTTGAGCAGGCGCTCCAGCTCGCTTTGATGTTCCGGGGCAAAGGTCAGTAAAAAAACCGGTGAGCCGGGCTTGAACACTTGCGGCAACATGCGCGCGGCGAGTTTCCCGGCCAGCTCCCAACCGCTCTTCGCACCTTCATCTGCGGCCAGTTCATCACACTCTTCGAGGGTGACGGCCACGCCGTCGTACATCAGCAAGTCATTGTCAGCCAAAAAGCGTGCGAACAGCATCCGATGCCAGTGCTCATAGGCCACTTCCTGCACCAGATGTTGAACGGCTTGCTTGCCGTAAGTCGGGTTTGTGCTCTTCGAATCGCGGGCGTCACCGAGTTGCTTGCCGTGGGTGCGCAGGCGGTTACGCAGCGCCTTTTCGGCATCACTGAAAAACGTATCCGGCTTGTCGTGGCCGACCCCCAGTTGGTCCACGGCCGCATTCGCCGCTATCTCGGCAATTGTGCGTGCCGCCTTAACGGTTTTCTCCAGTGCGCTGCGCAGGTCTTTGTCGAGTGCTTGCATTGTTGTTCTGACCTTAATGGAGGATGACCGGGCCTTTTTGCAGCGCCTGGGCGATAGCCTGTTTGGCATCTGCAAGCCAGGCTTCGATGTCTTCGTCGGTCTTGATGGTGCGGCTGGGCAACGTGACGAATTGCGCTTCTGGTTCCATCAACTCGGCCGCCGCTACCAGCACGGCATCAAATCGGGAATCGATAGCCGCCACGCGGTCGGTGAAGGACGAAAGGGACAGGCGATCCAACGTGGTCAGCACCTCTTCAGTGTTGGCGACCTGCACTTTCGGTGCGTCGGAGAGCGTCAGCTTTTGGCTGGCGAGCAGGCTATTGCGCTGCTCCGGCTCGAGTTGCTGCCAGTTGGTGTCGGCATCCAAGCGCGCCATGCCTTTTTGGTGGAGGGTCTGGTAGTCGGTGTGCAAGCGGTTCAACTCTTCACGCAGCAATTGCGTGAGGCTGGCGACCAGCGGTGTGATCGCATCAGGCTCTTCCAGTAGCTGGCGTTGCTGCTCGACGTGCGTAACCTGGGCCACCAACACCTCAGCGCCGGACAATCCGTTGACTTGGGCCAGCAAACGCTTGAGCGTATTCCAGGAGGGCAGGCGTTTTTCGATGCGTTCGGCCAGATCGCCCCATGCGTCGATCGAGTCGCTGAGTTGGTCGCGCTGGTTGTAGAGAGCGAGCAGTTGCTCGTTGCCCGCCGTGAGGCGAATTTCTTCCAACGAGGCGACGACCGGGCGCGCGGGCCGTGGAGCATCGCCGCCGGCGCGATTGGCGAGATCTTGCGCGCTGACCAGGAACTGCGGTACAAAGGCCAGCTCTTCACCTTGCTTGGCGGTCAGGCCGACTTTCTGCAGCAGCTTGCGAATCTGGATGCGCTGGGCGGTGGTGACTGTGGCCGATTCGACCTTGAACATCGTCTTACCGATAATTTTGCGTTCCAGGTCCTTCGGGTCGATAGTCTGTCCCTTTTCGTCCTGGGCGCGGATCAGGCCAGCTACCACCAGTACCTGTAAGCCGCCGTCCACTGCATCACCCGGCCAACCGTAGTCCTTGCCTTCAAAATTCTTGCGGATGTCGATGCCTTTTTTGCCTCCGGCGATGAAGGCCAGAATGGCTTTGCAGACGAGATTTTTGGCGGGTTCGCCATCGTCACCAACGCTCTTGAGGGCATCGGGTGCACCCTTTTGCGCCCTCTCGTAAACCTTGGACCAACCGGCGTGGTCGGCAATATGGAACTGCGGGTAGAGCCGCTGCAGTGCGTTAGTCGCCGCTTCCAGCGTCATCTCTTGTAGATCGGCGCCGAGAATTTCGTTGCCACCGCCTTGGAATACGCGTGCACCGGAGAAGGCTTCCAACAACAGATCGCGGATCTTGCCTTCGGCGGTTTGCTTGGTGGTTTCCATGGCCGAGCGCGCCTCGGTACCTTCAGCGGAGTTGGTCACTTCACGCTTGTCCAGCGTCGCGCTGGCAGCCTTGAAGTCGATCAGGTAGTGGCGCAGGTCGTCAGCAGAGCGTTTCGGGATGAACACAAAAACGGTAGGAGACTGATTGCCGGCCTGGCGGGCGTCTGCCCGTACCGAGTTTTCGTCGATGCTCCAGCCATCACGGACCCAGACGGACACCTTCTCGTTGGCATCGGCAGGGAGTTGGGCGTCAAACACAGGGAAGATGTCGCGAGTGACCTTGGAGGTGCCTTGGGTGAGCGACAGCTTGCGCACCATTTCGCCGAACCTACGCCGGATACGGTCATCACGTTCTGCGTCGACACGGTGGGACTCGTTGGCCAGGCTATTGCGCTGACTGAGGAACTCATCGTTCCAGGCGGCACTTTCTTCAGTCTGGATGCGGTACTCGTCGCCCACCTTCATCAGCAGTTCGCACTTGTCGAGCAGACCCGGCAGCTTGCTGCGCAGGGCACTGGAGCCTTGCGTCAGGTCTTCCACCATCAGGTCGGCCAGGGTGTCGATAGTGGCGCGGATGCCGATTTCGTTGTTGCTGCTGGCGAGCTTGTTAATCAGGAACACCAGGCCGCAGGCACGCCCCATCAGCCGTTGGTCGTCAGTGCCCTTGATCCAGACCATGGTTTTTTCATGCACCTTGCGGGGCAGAATGCGCGACTGCAGCAGCTTGTCAGCGGCGTCGAAGTAGAGGTAATCCGCCGGCACCACGCTGCCGACCGGCGCATCCACGTTGGTCTGGATGACCTTGTGGATCATCGAGAGCTGGTTGCGCAGCTGGCTATCGGTGCCTGTCTGGTCGAGGACGCGCAGCGTGTTTTCCCAGAAGCGGCGGCGCACCGGAAGAATGGGGTAGTCCTGCGGGAAATACTGGATGTCGTCCGCGCGGTGACCGATGGTGGTACCAGCCAGGTGGCGCGAGATCTCGCCCAGGTTGGTTTGCATCACCTTTTCCACCGGTGCCTTGGCCTCTGGTTTTTTGGCCAGGATCACTTTGCGGATTACCGCGTCCACGTCGGCATCAGACAACTCAACACGAACAGTGAAGCGGCCTTCGAGCTTTTTCAGGTTGGATGTGCCGGTGACAGCGGTTTGACCCGTACCAATGAAGAGCAGCTTGGCACCGATATTTTTGGAGCAGGCCTCGACGGTTTCTTGCACGTCGATAGAGCGCTGGCTGTCTTCACCGATGTACTGCTGCACCTCGTCAATGACGACAAGGGTGAGCGGCAATTTGCCGTCGCGGGTGAGGGCCTGCTTGATGACCTTGATCATGTCGCTACTGGATACGTCCTGCACATAGGGGTACAGGTTGTTCAGCGTCTCGACACAAGATGCAGTTGACGTGAAGAGGTTGGGCTTCGCTTTGACCAGAGCGGCGTGCAGGCCCTCCGCCACGTAGAAGTTGTCCAATTCTTCGTCCCAGTCATGGCCCCCTTGCTCGACATAGCCACGCACCGTGTCATAGATGTTCTCATGCTTGAGCCACATGACGAATCGTGCCACCGGGTACTGCTCTGGCAGTCCGACCGAATTGAAGAGGATCCCGAGCAACGCCATACGGGCTGACTTGTCACGCGATTTCGAACCCAGCGTGCCTGACGCTGCGTGCAGACCACCGTGCCGCTTGGCCTGAGTGCTGAGTTCTTTTAACTGATCGCTCACGCTTTGCGGCAGCGACGCGATGCCGCGCGCCGTAGCGCCGTCGTCGAACTGGCTATCCACCCACAGCGCGCGCAGCATCTTCACCAGGTGCGACTTGCCCGAGCCGTAGAAGCCACTGACCCACACGGCAGGCTGTTGCGCCTGCTCGATGTTCTTGAGGTAGGTTTCCAGGATGTGGACCAAGCCCTTCTCGTACTGACCATCGCAGACGAAGGTGTCCAACTCGTACCGCAGTACAGAAAGCGCCTCGTTGGTTTTCTCATCATTGACGCTTGCCACGCCCTCGTTAACCAACTTACGGGTCGACGGGTCTTTTTGGTAGATGTCGCGATTGAGCATGGTTTCCCCTTAATCAGAATTCTTTGTCTGCAGTGATGGGCATGGCCAGGTAGTTCCAGCCGTCATAGCCGTCCAGCAGGCGGTAGTTGTTGTCTTCATAGCTGCCAGGAAAGAACACCAGCAGCCGGCCCTTCACCATGGGGGCGAGCTTGTCCACGACTTCCTTGACCTTCAAGAAGCCGAAGAGCGACCCCACGCCCGTGAGTGCGACGACAAAGTCATCCTCAGCCCCTTTGTGTTGAAGGAACGCGGCGAACTCCGTCTCGATGTAGGTCAAGTACTTTGGCAGCAGCGTCGACAACAGATTGGGCTTCTGGAAATAGCTCTTGGCATAGCGCTGGGATGCGAGCCAAGAGGGAAACGTGTCGGTCAGGTCAAACAATGCCCACTCATGCCCCGCTGCGCGGGTGGCGATTTCAAATTCATCGACTTTGGCGCGCAGGCGCAGTTCTTCCGTCTCGTTGTAGACGCAGAAGATGACACGCTGGGCAGCGGCAGCGTCACCGCGCCACGGCACAGCAACGTACTTGCTGTAAGACTGAGTCAATCGTTTAATTCTGCTCACGTAGCCACTCCATTTCCTGCGCAGAGATCAGGTTCGGGAAAAGCACCTCGACCACCTGGCCGACGCGCTTGAGCGAAATCCAGCCTCGGCGAGAAGCATCTTCAGCCAGCTCAATCGTCTTGTCGAACGAACAGTCGAGCATCCGGGTGTAGTCACTCTTGAACAACGATTCTCCGCGCAGGCCGGTGACGTAGCCAAGCAGCAGCGCGAACGAAACCGTGCCAGGCGTCGGCACAGCACGCGACCGCATTTTGCGGACTCGGCCGGACAGATGCCCAGCTTGGGTCCAGGACGAATTGATGTTTTGTGCGGTTGATTTGAGCGTGGCCTTGCTGAAGCGGCCGGGCTCCTGGTTATCGATGAACTCTTCAAGTGCTTCGCGGGACACGGTGGCACCTTCCTGAAACTCAAGAACGAAAGGGGCAGTGGCCCGAAAAATCGGATCTCGTGAATAGGCGCACAGGGCAGCCAACAGTGGCTGGCCATCGATGTCGCGCTGCCAGAAAAAGCGCAAGGCGCGAAATAGCATGAGGCTTGGGTCAAGAGCGTAGAGATCGACAAGGTGCCGGTAAGTCAGCGCCCGCGTCTTGCCAGACCGTTTGCCAAGACAATTGGCAGTTTGAATCGCTTCAAGGTATTCGGCTTTTGGTGCGTCAGTTTTGTCTATATAGGACAGCAGCGCCCTGAGCTCGGCCAGCATCATCGTCCGGGCGGTATGTACACCGCCGCGTTCATAACTGAACCCGTAGCGCTCTAGCTTGTTGTTGTATTCACTTATGTTACTTGGGACCATATGAGTCAGTCTGTCAAAAATGGAAGGCTACAGATCGAACAAACGCGACTGTTTAACTATGTAGCCGGCTGGCTTCTTCTGTTTTTCCAGCACGCCTTCGTCTACAAGGCGCTGCAACCATGCTTTCGCCTGCGCATTCGACACATCCAGCGCTGCGGCAACCTCGGCATCCTTCATTGGAATTTTCAAAAGCCCCTGAATCACATCACGTACCGCTGCAAACAGAGCATTCGCCGGAGTGGATTCGGTCAAAACTACCGGGTTGTCGGTTTCTGGCTTGGGCTCTGACTCATGGGTCATGGAGAGCACCTCGTCGGCCACCTGCACCACTGACTGGTCTTCTGGAACAGTGACAACTGGCGGCAATGGTTCCTTGGCAACTTCCGGCACTAGGACTGTGTCGTGCATGGCAGGCGACGTGGGTGCTACGTCAGGTGGCCCGTCGTTAGAAAACAGAGCGAGCCCAGACTGGGGTGATGCCGATGGGGTAGGCATGGCTACATCAAATACCGCATCGAACGCTTCCACATCTTGTGGGTTTGGCCAGGGCATTGCCCCCTTGCTACGCAGGGCATCAAGGCCGGCGGACAGCACTCCCGTCGATCGCACATAGACGGGTACAAGTTTGAGTTTGTCCAGTTGCTCGGTTGCGCCAGCCCAAGTGCCGCCTTTATTGAGATCAGAACTCACCACCAGGGAAGCATCAGCCAAGGCATAGATCAGTTTGTTGCGCTGCATTGCGTTGCCGACATTGAAACCTGCACTCGGATCGTAGGGCGAGATGAGCACCAGCTGGCCATCGAGGAGCAAGTTGCGGTGCTCGCGGTTCATCGCCGTCTTTTCGAGGCTGTCTGCGAGGACGCCACTTACCTTTCCGCCCGCTTCCAAAGCACCGCGCATGGCCGCCTGGTCGATGCCCTTCGCGCCGCCTGAGACCAGCGTTCTTCCGGCACGCGCGGCAAGTCGGCCCACGTTCATCGTGTAATCAATCAGCGTGTCATCCACATGACGCGACCCAACCACGGCGAGTCCACCGGTTTCGAGCAAACTGATGTCGCCACAGCCGTAGAGCATGGCAGGTGCATCTTCTCGAAATCTTGCCTTCAGTCGTCGGGGGTATTCGGCATCTGCGCGACTGATAACCCAGATGGCACGGGCCTGCCAATGCTCGATGACTTGGCTCAACAGAAAACCGCGCCCCAACAAGCGTTGCAGGCGATTTTCGTCAATCACAGGTTGGCAAGCGCGAAGGAGTTCAGCTGCATCTGGAGACACGAGATCTGCGGGCTGTCGCTGCATTTCACGCAAGTGACGGGCGAGGCGTTTGTATTCACCGGGCGACAGCAGGTCTGGTGTCGAGGCACCGCGTCCGGCGATCAACGGTGCCGTCAGCAGCAGAATCGCTTGTGTGTTGGGTGAAAGAGCTGGCGTCATTCGTCGTGCCCCGTTTGAGAGAGCGCCATCGGCCATACCTCGCCACTGCCGTTTTTGCGCAGGAGCCACGCGGACACCGTCAGCGTCCAGCGCGAATCCACCATGTCATCAACCAGCAGCACCGGCCCATGCGGGACTGGCTGGCCATTTAGAGCAAGCGAACCATCGATGTTGCGCGCCTGTTGAGTGCTGTTTGCCATCGTTTTCTGTTCGGGTCTATCGTCTGTTTTCTCGAGTACTGTATGAAACGGCAAACCCAGCGCGGCAGCCAAGCGCTTTGCGAAATTCGGCACGAGATCGGGGTGGCGCAGCGACGGAACGCAGGTCACCCAGGTCGGCGCGGGTTGTGGATTCCATTCTTGAATCATCTTCGCGCAAGCCGCGACCAGGTCGTCAGCAAAGTAGCGATCGTGGTACTTGCCTTGCCGGACAAGACCGCCCCAACCGGCGTCGCCCCAAATGCAAAGGGCTTTGCCGGGTTGTGCTTGGTTTCCCGGCGCAATAAGCCCTTTTACCGCGTAATGGGGCATTCCTCCATCGGGCCATTTCTTGCGCGGTTCTATTGGCAGACTGGTACGTCGGAGAAACGCTACTGCCTCTAGAACTATGGCGGGGTCGACCTTGGCCGATAGCGACGGTAATCCCGGTGGGCAAACTGCGCTGGCATCTCCATCAAGTGCTTTGATAAGAAATCCCATGTGTTCGCCGAAAGGTAGGCCGACGTACTCCTGCATTTGTTGCTGCTCGTCGCGTCGCAATGCAGTGAGCCGCTCAGCACGCTGCCAGAAGCTTTCGCTGAGGTTGGCCGCCGTCAGCTGCCACTTGCTTCCGTCCTTGGCAATTGGAGCGGGTGACTCAAGTGCAAGTAGATCGATCGTCTTGTCAACGCGACCCTTGCTGATATTCACCTTCGATAAAATCGCTGGTACCGACAGGCCACCGGGTTCAGCCTCGAGCTCTGCGATGACCTCTGCGACTTCGCGACGCGTAGGAAAAGCGCTCTCGATGAACCAATCTGTGATGTCGGTTTCTTCATCTCCGCTGAGCAGAACTCCATACGCGGTATCAAGCGCACGGCCAGCGCGACCAACTTGCTGGTAGTAATGAACCACAGAGCCGGGTGCTTGGTAATGAATGACGAATGCCAGATCAGGCTTGTCGTAGCCCATCCCGAGCGCTGTCGTACCAACGAGAGCTTTTACCTCGTTCTTGAGCAACGCTTGTTCCAGCGCTTCCCGGCGATCACCAGTGTCACCGGTGTAAGCCTCCACGTTGATGCCTCGGCTTTTCAGCCAATCCGCAACTTGATTCGCATCGCGGACAGTTAACGTATAGATAATGCCGTGCCCATGCAGCGTGGTTAACTTTTCCGCCAGCCAAGCCAGGCGCTCTGCCTGACTCGGCAAACTGATAGTTTGCAGCGTGAGTGATTGACGGTTCAGGTCGCCGCGAGAAATATCCAGCTTCGGCCCTAGAACTGCCATCAGGTCATCCATTACACGGTCGTTCGCCGTAGCGGTAGTTGCCAGCAACCTCAGGTTGGGTGGCAATGTACGAACGATGCGCTCAAGCAACCGGTAGTGAGGACGGAAATCGTGACCCCAGTCCGAGATGCAATGCGCCTCATCAATCACCAGGAGTGAAATCTGGCCAGCGACGGGTGCCAATACCTGAGTGCTGAACCTCTGATTTGCGAATCGCTCGGGGGTGATGAGCAAAATATCGACATCGTTGTGTAGAAACGCGGCTTCGATTCTTGCGTGATCGGTTGGGTTTTCCGAGTGAATGGCCTCTGCTCGCAAGCCCATGCGCCGCGCTGCCTCTACTTGATTGCGCATTAGGGCAAGGAGCGGGGAGATCAGCAGAGCCGGGCCGTTTCCTGATTCGCGCAGCAACTTGTTAGCAATAAAGTAGACGAAGCTTTTTCCCCAACCTGTTTTCTGTACGACCAACAAACGGCCTCGGCCTTCGACGATGTGGCGAATTGCATCTTCTTGGCCGTCACGAAATGTGGCATCAGCACGGCCTGAGCCAATTCGAAGCAGTTCCAATGCGCGTTCGTGGTTATATGTCACGCTTTTGCTCTCCCTTGGCTTGATCCGGCGAGCGGTAGCCCGGCGCCAGCAACGCGTTCTTGACGCCGTAGAGTGCCAACGCATCCTTCAGCCACAGCCTAAATTCAGGACCTCGCAGGCTATGATCAGGAGAGCAATCCACGCTCCACTTTCGCAAAATGTACCCAGCAGTCGCCGCCCGAAGTTTCATTCTCAGCACGCCATCTTGCATGCTGTAGTCCATCTCGGTGATTTCAGGAAGTGGTTGATCCGGGTGCGGCACAAGCTCTAGTTCGACGATGCGGGTCCACTGGATGTCCTGGTTGCTCGCTTCGTGCGGCTCGACCTTCGCTTCCTTCATAACCTTCGGTTGCTTAATCCGAGTGATCACAAAGTCACGAAATTCCTGCGACTTTCGGTCAAATGCGCGGACATGCCACCGAAGGCCGTTATCTATTAGTGCAAACGGGGCGATCTCTCGATCCGAACATCCGCTGGAGATTGAGTGGTACTCAATGGCCAGGGGGCATTCCTGGTGGATCGCCCTGGTAACAGCGGCCAGCACGTCCAAATCAGGATGCGTCAGCCATGACGGGCTTTCGCAGGCTACCCATGCCTTGAGTCGAACAGGCTCCCCATCGCCGAACCCTTGGGTCAGCCAAGACAACACTCGCTCCGGGGGAAAATCGAAGACAGGTTTGAATTCCGGACCCAAAACGTAGGACTTACCCTTGGGGTCGTAATCGATATTTCCAGCCGCCAGATCCTTGTAGAGTGCCAAATCTCGGGTGGCGGCGGCCGACTGGATGCCGAAGCGTGACACCAAATCCTGGCGACGAATCTCACCGATAAAGCGAACTCGCAATTCCACAAAGGCGAGGCGGTCGCGCTGGGGCTGCGTTAGATCTGATAGTTGTTCGTTCGACATTCTGGCTGGCTCAATCTGGTTAGCGAATGCGTGTGCGAAGCATTGCGTAAAGTATATGGTATGTTCTACAATGTGTCTATTGTATGTTTATACATCGTTGATACGCTGCATTGTGATTATCACTAAAGCAATAGGAAGCAGATAGCCAAGCAAAGAAACTCCCTCGGCAGTATGACCGAGAAACGTTTTCAGGAGATGCCTCATGAGTAATCGATGGGACCAACCCGGCGTTCCCCACAAGGGGTGGAACTGCGTTGATGTCGTCGATCTCCGAGGCGATGGCGAGTCAGCAGAAGAAACCGACTACGCCACCTGCCAGATGTGCGGCAACGAAAAAATCCGCTACGTCCATATCATGGAGCACCCGGACCTGGAGGATCACTTCGATGTTGGGTGTGTGCGCCGAAAAAATGAGTGGCGACAACACCGGCCCCAAGGTGCGCGAAAGCCGGTTAAGGAACCGAGCTGTTCGCAGAACCCGCTGGCTGACGCGTACGTGGAGAACTTCAGCCAAAGGGAACAGCTTCCTAAATGTAGAAGGCCGCAATCTCGGGGTACACCAGACCAAGACAAAGCGATGGGGGTATCGAATGGACAGCCGGTTTGGTGCAAAAACCTATGCCACCAAGGACGAAGCCAAATTGGCACTCTTCGACGATTTTTGGACTCAAACACAGGACGACGACCGCCTGTGGTCCGCCGACTGAACCAACACACCAAGGAGATTGATCCTAGAAACCTCAGTTGACCGCTCTACTGGATATTTAGCACCATGATTTAATAAACTTCTTTATGATTTACCCTTTCACCCGTTGGGTGAGTCCGCTACGGGCTACCGGTCTGACGCGTAGCTCGGCACTGTGCTGAAGCGCGAAGGAGTGGACTCCCTGGACCAGTTGCTGAAGAAAAAATAGCTCTGGAGATCGCCCGGGACAGGCTATTGATCAAGCGACACCGTTTGCACGATTGCCTCGAACTCAGCCAGGACCTCGGGCTGCCGCTGGCGTAGATAGCGAGCCACCGATTTGTTTTCCAGTAGCTTGGTCAGATAGCCCTTTGCAAGCACCAAATTCAGGACGTCCTGTCCATAGGTCTGTTCGACCATCTTGTACTGCCCCTGAAGATTGCTCATCTCGCGCTCCATTTTTGCCATTTGCTCCTGGCTCAATCCGGTCAGCTTCGCTGGCTTTTTCCCATCAACCAACATCGCCGCCGGTGTCGCGACCAACATCGCTTCAGCATACGCGACGGTAATGGTGTTGGCCGAAACCATCAACTCAACGCATTCGACCTGCCGGGTCGGCTTCATTTTTCGCAGCACCCGGGAAATGTCGGTTGCGAACTGGCGATCCTTCAGCAGTTCGGCCGCTTCCGGGCAGATCCCTTCCAGCAGCACCATCTTCCGGGTGATCGTGCGCGTGTCCATGCTGAGCGCCTTGGCCAGCCGCTCCGGCGTCACACCGCGTTGAATCGCGCGCCGGATCATATAGTGCTCCTGGATCGTCGACAGGCGGTTGATCCGACTGTTGTAAGTGTAACTCTCGTCATCGGTAGCGACCAGGCACAGCACCTCGAGGTAATTTAACTCCTGCAATGCGATCAGACGAATGTGGCCGTCGAGGAGGATGTGCTGGCCGGTCTTCGAATCCGCCGGCCCCACCGACAACGGCTCGATCAGCCCAATCTCTGCGATCGATGAGCGAATCTGCATGAATTTGCGCGATGTAGCCACGCCCACTGGCGTTTTGCGCGACGGTAGGATCTTGTCGACCGGCACCGTCAGCGGCTCAAGATCAAACCCGATGGCCACTTTGGTCATGCGGTGCGCCCTCCTGACCAGACGCGTTCAGCAAGATATTTTGGCAGTGAATCCAAGCCCTCTGCACGCAATAACGTGGTGAAATTCTCATCGGCAAGCAACTCGCGCAGTGCTCCGACAACGAACAGCAGGCGCTGCTGGGCTATCTCGGCCTTTTTCACCATCTGCTTTTGGCGCTCCACTTCCTTCTGGTAGGTCCTGACCAAACTTGAGGTCGTGACATCCTGCATCTTGCGCGGCGTGCCACGCGCCACGGACCGACCCAAGGTTTGCCGGCGCTCGATGACACGTCGAGCCTGAATCAATTGTTTGCCGCGAAGTTTCCCGGTCTCATAGGCATCCTGAAGCGCCGCCTGGACTGCTTTGTCATCGTCGCCTGCACCGACGATGGTCAGTGCTGCGTTTAGAGGGATGCGCCCCATTTCCACCGCAACCAGCAGTCGCTCCTCGCCGTTTTTCAGGAGCAACAGGATGCCATGCACGTATTCGACAGTGAGTCCTGTCTTCTGGGCGATGGTCTTCTTGTCGTAGCCTTGGTCGCGTAGTTCCTCAATGCCGGCGAGCAGTTCCAGTGGTCTGTATTGGCGGCGGGCGATGTTCTCAGCCAAACTCATGATGAAGGCGTTTTCATCGCTGACCACCACAACCAAGGCCGGAATGGTCTTCTCACCCAACGAGCGGAACGCCTTCATGCGGCCTTCACCGCAGATCAAGAGGTAGCGCTCGGTGCCGTCCTGGCCAGCACGCGGAGTCACGGTGATCGGTTTTTTCAGCCCAATGGCTTTGATGTTGCCGACAATCTCATCGAACACCCCCTTGTTGCGTTCTCTGGGATTGAGTACATCGATCCTGTCAATCGGAATCATCCGCATCTCACCCGGCCCAATTTTCTCTGTCATGCGGCTCTCCTCAACCGTGTGCGCTCCGCCATCCCGTACAGGTAGTCCAAGCTGTCAAAGCGGTAGCTCTCGAACTCGACAGGATTGCGCTCGGCAAGACTGATGCGGGGTTGCCAGAAATCCAGCCGTGGCAACAGGTAATAGTCGAGGGCAGCCTGATTGGCTTGATCGAGCCGCACAGCCACAGTAATGTCCGGTGCCAAGCTGGTGTCGAACCGTACCTTCCAATGATGGCGGCCACTCTCCGGGGTCTGGCATCGCGCCAACACCAGAGAGATGCTGAATTCATCATTGATCCGCAGCAGATCAGTGGCGGGGTCGCGCCGCACGACTCCGCCGAGACGAGCGATCTGGCTTTCAGTCTGGTTAACGATTTCAGGGTGGAAACGGCGCAGGAACTTGTTGGTTTCCAGATACCTGTAGTCACGGTCAGGTGTGAAGCCTACCATTTGATATGCGCGTACCAGGCTGCCGAAGCGGTGAGCGTAGATCGACGTCGAAGGCATACCCTCGGTCTCATCAATGATCAGGCCGGACAGGAATCCACGGTTTTGGTACAGGGACCGCAGGCGCTCGATCAACTCCTCATTGGTGTAACGATACGCCCGGGCTCGGGCGATGCCCTGCGCGGTGTAAAACACATCGGGCGGCACGATGGACTCAAATGCGCCCTCTTTCTTGATCCACATGTCGGGCGTGTTTTCCACCCGCAGCTTCTTGAGCTTGAATGAAATCCGGTTGTAGACGTTGTTGCCGATGTACTTTTCGTTGGTCAGTACCTCGTGCACGGTGGCGCGGGTCCACTCACGGCCAAGGTCAGTAAGCACTGTCATGCCATTCAGGCGTCCGGCAATCTCTGATTCGACCAAGCCATCATCGATGAACCAGCGGTACATCAGGTTCACGGTGCGGATTTCATCCTCCGGCCCGGGCATGAGAATGACGCGGTCGGTCTGCAGACTCTTGTGCTCACCCCGGGTCAGCTCGGCTTTGACGGAGCCGTTCTGGTCAATGAGCACGCGGCGTAGCCCGAAGCCAGCTGGACCGCCTTGACGAAAGCCGAGTTCAATCAGTCGGCACTGCCCGGCGAACACCTTGGCAGACAGTTCCCGGCTGTATTCGCCAGCCATGGCCCGTTTGACACCCTTGACGATGGTGGACACCGGGGAGCCGTCATTTTCAAACTGCTCGGCACAGTAGGCGACCTGAATGCCGGCACGTCGGCACCGATACTCATAGTACGCACTTTCGTCGGCATCCTGGAATCGACCCCACCGGCTGACGTCGTAGACCAGGATGATCGTGAAGTCCGCCGAACCGCTTTCGACGTCCTTGATCAACTGCTGCAGGGACGCGCGCCCATCGATGCGCAGACCGCTTTTGCCAGCGTCGGCGTAGGTGCGAATGACCTCTATGCCACGTCTGGCAGCGTACTCTCGGATCTTGTCGGCCTGATTTTCAGTGGAATACTGCTGGTGCTCGGTCGACATCCGAACGTATTCCACTGCTCGCAGCAGGATAGGTGGTTCTACCCCGGCATCGCTTGATTCTCCTTGTTCCATATGTCCCGATCGCCCCAGTTCATCTGAAAAGTTAGCTCTCGGGAACTCGCCTTCATATCGCAGTGGTCTTCAAGGCAAGCTTGCGCTTCACAATTTAAGAAGGCCGCAATTTGAATTCCATGCAGAGGGTGCAGAGAGCGCATAAGGGCAATACGGTATTCGGTTCTGCCAAATTTTCCGATCACGTCATCTCTTTGCAATTTCGACGTGTGGCACGCACGGGCAGGCATGCACCGTGATTTCAACCGTCCACACGTCCATCTTTGCAATTCCGGCATCGGTGACCAAACTGAGATGATAAATCCCGGATGGCAATGGAATCGCGGGATTTGACACGTCCATCTTTGCAATTGGGCCAACCATGGTTTTGGCGTTGCGTTCATGTTGCAGAACTCGATTGCGTTCGACATACTCTGAGTGGGACTCGCGGTATTCACGCCAGTATTCCGGATTGCGCTGACTCCACGCCTGATGCGCCCGGGCTTGGTTGTCTTGGTAGTCTGGGTCCGTTTGCAACTTGCGGCGCTGCCACTGTCGCCGGCGCTCGCGCTGGCACTCGGGCGCTGAGCAGTAAGATTGCTGTGGGACTTGAGGACGAGGTTGAAAAGGCTGACCGCATGCTACGCACGGCTTGTTCTCCATGAAATCCTCCATACACAAAAACATGTATTGGGCTGCGTGACGAGTAGCTAAGCCAAGGAGAGGAACATGTTTTTACGCTGGCTGGTGGCAAAAAAAGTGCCGCAGCACCGTAACGCATGACTGTTGGTTTGCAGCTAACATGATGTAATCGAAGCTCCGCAAACTATAGAGTAATTGATAATCTTGCTAATTTACAAAAGCAATATTATCTTGCATATTAATAAACGCAAGATTAGAATATCGACTCAGGGGGCAATCATCATGTTCGAAAAAATCTCGCAAAAACTGATCGGCTACCGCGTCAAAGCCGCACGCATTGCTGCGGGCTTGACGCAAGATCAACTCACCCAAGGGCTCGGCCTAAACGACCGGCAGTCGGTCTCGGACATTGAGAACGGCAAGCGCGCGCTAAAGCCGGATGAATTGCTGGAGATGTCCGATCTACTGAATCGGGACATCGAGTTCTTCATCGATCCATTCGCCGTCGCTGGCGAGGCGCAGTTCTCGTGGCGTGCCGCCCCGGAAGTGCCCGAGGATGGCCTCGACGGCTTTGAGCTAAAGGCCGGTCAGTGGATCGGACTGCTGCGTTGGCTGCGTGAGCAGCAAGACAGCCGGGCGAGCGTGCTCAAGCGCGCTCTGCGCCTGTCTGCGCAGTCCTCGTTTGAGGACGCACAGGAACGCGCCGAGAGTCTAGCCGCAGAATTAGAACTCGGCGTAATCCCGGCTGAGACGTTAATCGACAAGATCGAGCGCGAGCTCGATATCCCGGTGCTGTTTGTGGACACCGTTCAGACCGAGGATGGTCAGTCCATTTCCGGCGCGACTTGCCATCTGGAGGAGATGGGGGTCATCCTGATCAACCGCAATGAGACCGAGGCACGCCGTTTTTACGATCTGGCGCATGAACTTTTCCACGCGCTGACCTGGGATGCGATGAAGCCGGATCACCGCGAATCCAACTCCGTCGAGGATCGCAACAAGAAGAAGCGCATCGAGCAACTCGCGGACAACTTTGCTGCCGCGCTGCTGATGCCGCGTGCGTCTCTCGACAAACTGATCGACCATGATCGGCAAGACGATATCGCGCATCTGTGCGAAGTCGCAGCACTGCTGCGCGTTGCACCGGTTGCCCTCGCATGGCGGCTGTTCAACCTCAAGCGTATCAGTGACGACACCCGCCGCAGTCTCTCTCAGGAGAAGCAACGTTCATCCGTGTCAGGCCCGCCTAAGCGGTTTTCAACAGCCTTCGTGCATATGCTGCACGAAGCACTTGAGAACGGGCGATTGTCGGCGCGCAAAGCAGCCAAGGCTATGGGAATGGGACTGGGTGGCTTGACCGAGCTTTTTGCTCAGTATGACCTCTCTGCACCATTTGAACTTTGAGGTGCAGACCATATGCCGAAAACCAGAGTTTTCGCTGACACAAATGTCATCCTCGAAGCATTCCGAACCGGCTGCTGGACAGCAATCAGCAGCCATTTTTCTATCGAAACTGTCGAAAAGTGTGTCGAAGAGACTCTCACCGGCAACCCTAGCGACCCGCGCCACATTTCAGTTCCTCCGGCAGACCTGAATGCGGGACTTGCAGGTCAGTATCCAGTGACACGCAAGGATCTTGCTTCACTGGTGCTATCCCATCCTTCCTGTGGCACGCTCGACGACGGCGAGAAGCATCTGCTGGCGTGGCTACTCGCCAACAAGCTGCTGCCATCATCTGTTGTTGTCGTGACCACCGCCGATAAGGCTGCATTGATTGCGACGCACGCACTTGGCTGGCTTGACTGCGCGGTGTCTCTGGAGGATCTGGCACGTAAAGCCGGGGTCGGTCGCACCAACCTTGACGCGCTCGCCCTGCAGTACCGGGACGATTGGCTGTCAGGCATCAAGACCAAGATTCGGATGGGTATTATCCCGTGAGCAAGGCGTAGCCTTAATAATTGGAGTGCACATGGGAATTACCAAATTATGACTGTTCCATTAGTTCGTCACTAATTTGCATTTGACGAAACAATGGAACATACTTCAGGGACAATGCGCGAAGACACTCATACCAACCATCTGCTTCAACTGGTACGCCAGAAGGGCACCCTGCGCCCCAGTGATCTGGATGAAATGGGCGTCCCTCGGGTGTACCTGACGCGCCTCACTGCGAGCGGCCAACTGGAAAAAGTAGGTCGTGGCCTCTACCGACTCCCCGAAAGTCCGCTTTCCGAGCATGATAGCCTCGTCGCCGTGGCCACTCGAGTGCCGCAGGCTGTCTTCTGTCTGCTGACAGCACTGCAGTTTCATGAGCTGACCACCCAACTGCCTCGCCAGATCTGGATTGCCATGCCTCGAGGGAGCCACACTCCCAGGATCGACTATCCCCCGGTCAAGATGATCCAGTTCTCCGGCGAAGCCTACGCACAGGGCATCGAAGAGCACAAACGCGATCAGGTCACGCTACGCGTTTATGGCATCGCCAAAACGATCGCGGATTGTTTCAAGCACCGCAATAAGATCGGGCTCGACGTGGCTCTAGAAGCACTGAAGGACGCCCGTTCACGCAAGAAGGTCAGCGCCGATGATCTTTGGCACTACGCCAAAATCTGTCGTGTCGCCAACGTGATGCGCCCATATCTTGAGGCTGTGGAATGAAGAAAGACCTCGCCGCCTCCGTTCGAGCCCGTCTGCTGGCTGTCGCAAAATCGCAGGGTGCGGATTTCAACCAGGTGCTGGTGCGTTTCGCGCTGGAGCGAATCCTCTACCGACTGAGCCAGTCGGCGCACGCAGATCACTTTCTGCTCAAGGGGGCCTTGCTCTTTACCCTCTGGTACGACATGCCACACCGCACCACGCGCGACGTCGATCTGCTCGGCTTCGGGCCCAGCGACCTCGAATCGATCGCCCAGACCTTCCGTGACATTGCCAGCGTCGAGGTTGAAGACGGCATCATCTTCGATCCGGCAACGGTTAGCGTCGAGGAGATCCGCAAGGATGCGGGATACGCCGGCGCTCGGGTGTTGATTACCGGCGAAATTGCCAAGGCACGGTGCAAAACGCAGATCGACATCGGGTTCGGTGATGCAGTCACCCCTGGCCCGGTTCACGCCGTCTTCCCGGTGCTGATCGATGACCTACCGGCTCCTCGGCTACGAACATACCCCGTCCACACCGTCGTCTCGGAAAAGCTTCACGCCATTGCCTTGCTCGGCATGACCAACAGCCGGTTGAAAGATTACCTGGACCTCTGGGTGTTGCTGGATCGGGAGGCGCTCAATGCCCACACGTTGGCGAGAGCAATCGCCGCAACCTTCGTCCGGCGGGGGATGTCGGTTCCAGCCGCTCTGCCCATTGGCCTGACGGATGAGTTTGCTACCGATCCCTCGCGGCAGGCCATGTGGCATGCGTTCCTCAAGAAGAATCAGCTTGCCGTTACGCCTCTGCTCGAAGTGGTCACGACGCTTCGAACGAGACTGGAGCCGGCGCTTATTCAGGCTGCGACATTCGCGGCCACGGCAGATCTGGTAGAAGTCGACAAACAGGACTCTTCGTAGGCCTCAATATCGACCAGTCGATACAGAACGCGCCCTTGCAGTTTAAGAAACATGGGGCCAATACCTTCGCTGCGCCAGCGTTCAAGGGTCGCCTCACTGACATCCCAGCGCTTGGCCAGGCTTCTTTGGTTGAAATGAATGATTTCCATGTAGGACTCCGAACGGGTTGGTGGGAGTCCATGAAGGCGCTGTTCCGTCCGCAAGCCAAGTCCCGAGCTTGGGGCTCGAGGGATTGGGTGCAAACGGGCGTCAGGAATACGTGCGGGGTTGGCGACAATTACTTGTGCTGTCCCTCGACCAGTTCATTCAGCTCATAGCTGGTGCTACGCCCACCCGCCGCAGACTTGCGCAACACTCCATGCGCCAGCAGTTCATTGATGTCACGCAGGGCTGTGTCCGGCGAGCACTTGGCAATAGCCGCCCACTTACTGCTGTTCAGCTTGCCATCAAAACCATCCAGCAAGCGATTGAGCAGTTTTACTTGCCGCTCGTTCAACGGCGTAGTGGCCCAGCGTTGCCAGAAGCGTGTCTTGGCCAGCACTGCATCCAGGGTGTGCTGCGCGGCATTAACTGCCGTCGCCAGATTTTCCAGAAACCACTTTAGCCAGGGCGTCACATCCAGCGAACCCTTTTGTGTGTGCTCCAGGATGTCGTAGTAATCACGGCGTTCCCGTTGGATTTGTGCTGACAGACTATAGAAACGCTGAGGGCTGCCGTCGGCACGCGCCAGCAACAGATCACCAATGGCACGCGCAATACGGCCATTGCCATCGTCGAAGGGGTGCAAGGTGACTAACCACAAGTGCGCCAAGCCAGCCTTCAGGATCGGGGAGTCATTGGTACTGGCATTGACCCATTCGATAAAGCGCGCCATCTCCGCATCCAGCCGATTTGCCGGCGGAGCCTCGAAATGCACCCGCTGGCGACCAATCGGGCCGGACACAACTTGCATGGGGCCGCTTGCGTCGTCCCGAAATGCGCCGACGCGAATTTGTGCAAGTCCGCTGTAGCCGGTAGGGAACAAAACGGCATGCCAGCCAAACAGCCGATCTTGGGTCAGTTCTGCATCGCAACGAGCCGTCGCATCCAGCACCATTTCGACCACGCCTTCGACATGGCGGTCCACTGGCGCGAGCGCGCCGATGTCGACGCCAAGACGACGGGCAAGGGAAGAACGAACGGACTCGACATCCAGTTGCTCGCCTTCGATTTCGCTGGTTTTAATGACATCCTCGGTCAGCGCCGCCAGACTGGCTTGATCGCGCAACGCCATGCCAACGTCAGCCAAGCGACCGAGCAACAGCCCTTGGGCATAACTGACATCGGCCAACGGCCCAGCCAGGGAAGCCAGATCGTAGTGCCAGTTCGGCCAATCGCTGGCTTGCCAGATGTAAGCATAATCACCGCTATTCATGCGGAGATTATGGGGCGCATTCCCCGCAAAGGCAAGTTATTCGCCGCATACTGCGCGGAGAATGAACGCGATATTCTCCGCAGTAGCGGGCATGCGGACGCGGGTTCAATTCCACATCGGAATCGAACTGACGTCCACATTTCCGATGCGCTCAACCCTCAGCCTCTGATAGACTGGCGGCCGATTCTGGCGCTTTACGCGATTGTTCGTAGCAGCTTTTACAACCTGTAACGAGCCAAGTTAGCTAGGTTTGACGGGGGTTGCCACCCCACCACCAAACAACAAATGGCACCCCACGGGGTGCCATTTTTGTTTGTGGCGGCAGGGTGGATGAGAAGCCCCCTGGGTTCGACCAGCGAGCACCGCTCGCGCAGGACGCCATGCTCTGCATGGCGGGCCCGAAGGGCCGAGGCTTTCGCGGATGCAACGCGAAAGACGAGCAATCCCCCCGCCATCAAAAAACAGCCGCCGACAGGCGGCTTCACTTCTGACACAGCCCCTTTACTTTCACGCCACAAACAACCCGTCCAGCTTGGTCTCCTTCATGGCGGAAAAAATCCAGATCGCCGAAAACCTCCCGCCCTTCAAAGTTGCGCGCAAGCAGCGCATTCGGCATCTGCCGGAAAAAGTCCTTGGTGGAGTAGTGCCGGGCCATGCGTTCGCTCCTTAGGTGGTAGAATCGATTTTTAGGATTATGCAGGACATTACGGTACATTACAGCACATTCGCATTACATAGACCGCTTGAGGAAGAACAATGGCCGCAGCCAAGACCGCCACGCTAACCATTTGCATCGAACCGGGCCTGAAAGGGGCTGTGCGCTTCAGCTAAATATGGAAATAATCGACAACATAAATCACCTGCTCGGGGATGATCTAAGGCAGGCCATCAAGCCCGGTTCAAAGCTGAAGATTGCGGCGTCCTGTTTTTCGATTTATGCTTTCGAAGCATTGAAGCAGGAACTCGAACGCATTGAGTCGCTGGAGTTCATTTTTACTTCCCCGACCTTCGTGCCCAGCGAAGTCACCGATAGACTCAAAAAAGAGCACCGCCAGTACCATATTCCCAAGGCAGAGCGTGAGCGCAGTTTTTACGGCAACGAGTTCGAAATCCAGCTCAGGAACAAACTTACACAGCGGGCGATTGCCAAGGAATGTGCAGACTGGGTGCGTCGCAAGGCCACCTTCCGTTCCAATCGTGGCACGGCCCCCATGCAACAATTCGCAGGTGTTCAAACACTGGAAACATCGGCTATTTACATGCCGCTCCATGGTTTTACGGCAGTTGATCTTGGTTATCAGCGTGGCGACGCGGTATCGAACATCATTAACAAGTTTGACGAACCAGCCAACACCGGTATTTTCCTGAACCTGTTTGACCAAATATGGAACGATCAGGAAAAACTGGAAGATGTCACGTCACGCATCTGTGACCACATCGCCTCGGTGTATCAGGAGAACTCCCCGGAGCGCATCTACTTCATGATGCTCTACAACATTTTCAACGAGTTTCTTGAAGACCTGAATGAGGACGACTTGCCCAATGATCGAACCGGCTATCAGGACAGCCTGATTTGGCAGAAGCTGTTCAACTTCCAGAAGGATGCGGCCACCGGCATCATTAACAAGCTGGAAACTTTCAACGGCTGCATTTTGGCGGACAGCGTTGGCCTCGGCAAAACCTTCACCGCGCTGGCCGTGATTAAATATTACGAGCTGCGCAACCGTTCGGTTCTGGTGCTCTGCCCCAAGAAGCTTGCGGACAATTGGCTGAACTACAATCACAACCTCACCACCAATATTTTTGCCAAAGACCGCTTTAACTATGATGTGCTGAGCCATACCGACTTGCAGCGCACCAGCGGCGAGTCATTCGGCACGCCACTGAATCGCATAAACTGGGGAAACTACGATCTTGTCGTCATCGATGAATCGCACAACTTCCGCAATAACGACGCTTTCAAAGACCGCGAGACCCGCTATCAAAAGCTGATGAATGCCGTCATCAAGCAGGGCGTAAAAACCAAAGTCCTGATGCTTTCGGCCACCCCGGTCAACAACCGCTTCAATGACCTGCGCAATCAGCTTGCGCTCGCCTATGAAGGGGATTCGGATAACCTCAATAAAAAACTGCGCACCCAGAAGGACATTGACGAGATTTTCCGCCGGGCGCAGCGTGCCTTCAATAGCTGGACGAATCTGCCCCCCGAAGATCGAACCGCTAATGCCATACTAGGCGCGCTGGACTTCGACTTTTTCGAACTGCTCGATAGCGTCACCATTGCCCGATCCCGCAAGCACATCGAAACTTTTTACGATACCAAGGACATTGGCAAGTTCCCCCAACGCCTCAAACCGCTATCGTTTCATTGCCAGCTCACGCATCGCACCGATGTTATCGGCTTCAACGAGATATTTGACCAGCTCTCTTTGTTGAAGCTGTCTGTTTACGCGCCTGTCAGCTACATCCTGGCAAGTCGGCTCGCCAAATACGAAGCACTTTACGACACCCAGGTCGAGGGCGGGAAAGGCAAGTTAAAGCAGGTAGATCGCGAGCGCAGCCTCCAGGCGCTGATGACCATCAATTTGCTCAAACGCCTTGAAAGCTCCGTCCAATCTTTCCGGCTAACCCTGCAAAAGCTGAAAGACAATCACCTGGGCACGCTTGAGAAAATCAGAGTGTTCGAGCAGACCGGCAGAGACGCCACCTTTGCCGATGTAGCGATTGCCCTTGAAAACGCCGAACCGGATGACGACGAACTTCCTGATATTGACGACGCCAAAATTGGCGGCAAGGTGCAGATTAGCTTGTCTGACATGGACTTGCCTTCATGGAAGCATGATTTAGAGGCCGACCTCTTCCTGATCGATGCGCTGCTCACCGAAATGCTCAAGATCACCCCGGCTGACGATGCCAAACTTCAGCACCTCAAAACGCAGATCAACAGCAAATTGGCTACACCCATCAATCCGGGCAACAAAAAGGTATTGATCTTCACCGCCTTCGCGGACACGGCGAATTATCTTTACGAACACCTGGCGGATAGCTTGTTGCAATCGCACCAAATCCACACCGGCAAAGTTACCGGCAGCGAAGGCCCCGTCTCCACACTCAAGTCCAAAGCAAAACAGGGCTACGACTTCCAATCGCTGCTGACACTCTTTTCGCCGCGCTCCAAAGAGAAGTCGGTCATTCTCCCCAATGAACCGCGAGAAATCGACATCCTCATTGGCACCGACTGCATTTCAGAGGGCCAAAACCTTCAGGACTGCGATTACCTCATCAACTACGACATTCACTGGAACCCGGTACGCATCATTCAGCGCTTCGGGCGGATAGATCGCATCGGTTCACAAAACGCCTGCATTCAGTTGGTGAACTACTGGCCGGACATTACCCTCGACGAATACATCAACCTCAAGGAACGCGTTGAAAACCGCATGGTTATTGCCGACGTGACTGCGACCGCCGACGACAACGTGCTCAACACCCAATCCAACGACGTGTCCTACCGCAAGGAGCAATTGCGCCGCCTGCAAGAAGAAGTGATTGAAATGGAAGACCTCAAAACCGGCGTCTCCATCACCGACCTTGGCCTCAATGATTTCCGCATGGACTTGTTGAATTACATCAAAACCCATGGCGATCTTGGCAGCGTGCCCACCGGCATGAATGCCGTAGTGGCAGCCGACCCGGCACGGGGCTTGCCACCGGGTGCCATGTTTACGCTTCGCAACCGCAATAATGGCGTCAACATCAATCAGCACAACCGCCTGCACCCTTACTACCTGATCTACATCGGTGAAAATGGCGAAGTCATCGCCGACCACACCGAAGTCAAACGCTTGCTCGACCTGGTGCGCAGCGCCTGCAAAGGCCAAAGCCAGCCACTGCCGGAAGTGTGCCACCTGTTCAACCAGGCCACCGACGACGGGCGCAATATGAAGGTTTATTCCGACCTGCTCGACCAAGCCATCCGCTCCATGGTGGACCTGAAGGAAGACAAGGACATCGACAGCCTCTTTAGCGGTGGCCGCACCACGGCACTGGTCAACACCATTGCGGGGCTGGATGATTTCGAGCTTATCGCCTTTCTGGTTATTCAGGCTGCGGAATGAGCCAGACACCATTGAACTTCCCGCTTTTCGCCTATCCCAGGCAGGCAGAGTTCAACCGTGTGCTGCCCAAGAGCAAGATCTACGATCACGGCAAACCCAGCCGTGCCGTACGCGATGGCTTCGTCGCGCAGATCAATCAAATCGTCTGGCAATACAAGCTCGCCCCTGAAACCATCAACCTGCCGTCGCGCCCCGGCGTGCCGGAAATCGAAATATTCTCGCTTGAGCTGAAAACCGCTGAGGTCAGTGAAGACGTGCTGCGCTGCATTGATAAAGCAATCCCCCTGCCGATCTTCTACAATCTCAGCTTTGAAGGCCGCATCAAAACCGTGGCTGCGTACAAGCGCCCCAGCGATGCCGATGCCAGCCGCTGGGTGGTGGATGCCTATTTTGCAGGTCCGTGGCTGCCAGCGGATGGTGAAAGCTCAGCGCTGCCTGTCGCACTGGACATGGCCGGCCTGTATGAACAGATGCTACGCCGCCTGATGCCGACCCCAGCGCGCTCAGGTGAAACGCTTAAAAGTCATGTGGAGCGACTAAGCCAGCTCCAGAGTAAGCAGAACGAATACACCAAGCTGGAAGCACGCTTGCTTAAAGAAAAGCAGTTCAACCGAAAAGTTGAAATGAATACCCAACTGCGAACCCTTAAAACAGAAATAGAAACCTTAGCGCGTTAAATGTTTGAACACGAGAAATGACCATGGAAAAACTCAAGCTGCACAGTTCCGATTTAACGCAGGACAATATCACCAAACTGGCCAAGTTATTTCCCAATTGCATGACGGAATCGAGAGCGGAAGACGGCACGCTGAAACGCGCCATCGACTTCGATCAATTGCGGCAGGAACTGTCCACCGCCATCATTGAAGGCCCGCAGGAACGCTATCAGCTCAACTGGCCGGGCAAGCGCGAGGCACTGCTCACTGCCAATGCGCCCATCGCCAAGACCCTGCGCCCCTGCCGTGAGGAGAGCGTGGATTTTGATACCACACAGAACCTGTTTATCGAGGGCGATAATCTGGATGCGCTGAAGCTGCTTCAGGAAACTTACCTTAACAAGGTGAAGATGATTTACATCGATCCGCCGTATAACACGGGGAGCGATTTCATCTACGAGGACGATTTTGCCGAGGATACCGAAACCTATTTAGAGCGATCCAATCAGAGAGACGAGATATACCGAGAAACGCCACAATTTACATTAACTAATTACTACAATTCACTGTATTATAGGTGTTGTCGAGTTGCTTATCGAGGTGATGAATTGATCAAAATGGGTATCCCCTTGACGCACGTAAAGTTCTACTGGACGGTTTTCGCCAAGACGCATCACGCTGCCCCACCGCAAGACTTGAACGCGAGCCCAGCTAAATGGCTCTTCGCGGCTCTGGAAGCGCG
>Ga0210046_1000551_pt1 | contig 35457 bp, 26 predicted proteins | sample CryGeyCG2114_250_FD_185461 | JGI IMG/M metagenome (GOLD analysis project Ga0210046, IMG submission 185461) | Groundwater microbial communities from aquifer - Crystal Geyser CG18_big_fil_WC_8/21/14_2.50 (SPAdes) (version 2) | ecosystem: Environmental > Aquatic > Deep subsurface > Groundwater ...
GCTCTAAGATTCACGAAAATTTATTTATCCGCCATTTAACATTTTATTAATCACAATCGTTATATCTTGTAATTCATTATGTTAACAGCCAATATACTAAAACCTAATACCAACAAAAAATCGCTGATAGCCATCGGGGTCCGACTTCTTACCCTTCCTGACCGTTAATTATTCTGGTCACCTCTATAAATTTCTTCAATCAGGTGATTGTATTTAGCCATAATGGGTTTTCTCTTTAGTTTTTGGGTAGGAGAGAGGTCGCCACTTTCCGGTGTCCAGCTTTCGCCGATGAGTTTAAAAACTTTTACCTGTGCTACTTTTTCAAATTCTGCATTGTATTTTTCAACTTCTTTTTCATAGCGCGCAATCACCTTTTGATGTCTCACCAAATCAACGTTGTCTACATATTTTACTCTATGAATAGCACACCAGTTGTGAAGAAAAATAAAATCAGGAACGATGAGTGCACCGGTAAATCGTTCGTTTTCGCCAATAACAATCAGTTGATCGATAAACTGTGATTCTTTAAATTTGTTTTCCACCACCTGGGGAGCCACATATTTTCCTCCCGATAGTTTGAAAATTTCTTTCTTCCTGTCGGTGATGCGCAACATGCGGTTTTCGTCTATTTCTCCAATGTCGCCGGTATGAAACCAACCATCCTTGTCGATGGCTTCTGCCGTAAGTTCAGGCTCTTTATAATACCCTTTCATCAGGTTTTCGCCTTTACAAAGAATTTCACCGTCTTCGGCAATCTTTACGTCTATTCCAATGGGTACAATACCGGTTGAACCGAATTTTACCTGTGGGTAAAATGAGTTGGTAGCCGAAACGATTGGCGACATTTCCGTAAGGCCAAAACCTTCCTGAACAAAAATCTTTGCTGCCCAAAAAATACGCGCCAAACGGGGTTGCAACGCCGCACCACCCGAAATCACTCCTTTGAGTTCACCACCAAGGGCTTCCCTCCATTTACTGAAAACTAGTTTGTTGGCCAGTGCCAGTTTCATATTGTACACCAGGTTGCGGTTTTTGGGATTGGGATCGTATTTGTCACCCACTTTCACAGCCCAGAAGAAAATCGCCTTTTTAGCTCCTGTTAACTCACGTCCTTTGTTGATGATTTTATCGTATACCTTCTCAAAAACACGTGGCACTGTGATAAAAGTATTGGCCTTTATTTCGGACATATTTTTGCCGATGGTATCAATATTTTCCGCATAGTAAATACTCAAACCTTTTGATTGCCACAGATAATTGCCTACGCGCTCAAGTACATGCGACAAGGGCAAAAAACTCAGGGCACGATCGCCTGGGTTCAGGTAGGTGACAAACTGATGGGCCAACAGGAAATTGCTTACTACATTGCGGTGTGTAAGCATAACACCTTTGGACAAACCCGTGGTGCCGGAAGTATAAATCAGGGTGAGTAAGTCTTCGGGATCGACCGTTTTCTTTCTTTCCGTTAATACCGGACGCAATTCATCCTCCCGCTTTACACCCAGCGCTTTAATTTCATTCCAGTTTTTAACTCCCACAACCTCATCAATGGTGTAGATTTCTTTCAGCGAGGGAGTTTGGTCGAACAGGGGTTTGATTTTGGTGTACATTTCAGCACTGGAGATGATGATTATTTTCGAATCAGAATGAGCCAAAATATGCAGATAATCGTTGTCGCTGATGGTTGGGTAAATCCCCACATGTACGCAACCAATTTGCGACATGCCAAAGTCGATGAAATTCCATTCGGGTCGGTTGTTCGAAATGGTAGCGATTTTATCGCCCTTTTCGAAGCCCATGGCCAGCAAACCCAGACTAAATTCGTCAACATGTTTTCTGAAGTCGGCAGTGCTGAATGATTCCCAGCGGTCGTTTCTTTTTACCGCCAGGGCAATCTCCTTTGGGAAATGCGCTTCGGCATAAGTCAATAAATCGAAGGTACGGGTGATTCCTGTCATATGAACAAATTACTTGTGAAAAATTAACTGTCCAAATGTAAGATATTTTTTAATCCCTGCCTAATTCGTATTACCGCGATGCCTGCCTTGATTTCGTGGACCGTTACGGTGTCTTCTGTCATCGGTGGGGGGTTGTTGATTTTTAAAAAACCTGTTCTTTGGCCACCTGCTGATTCTTTCATTCTGATCGGCATTGAGCAATGGTTCCAACTCATCCTGTAATTCCAGAAAAAGATCATGCTGATCGCTCTTGTAATCAAAAAGCAGGTCGTGGTTTAATTCGGCATATTTTTTTAATATGGGTTCTAACTCATTTAATTGTTCAGGCGACGGATCAATCACCCGAAGAAGATGGTGGTGAAAACCCATGGTGGTATAGTAGCTGCGCATATCTTCCACCTTTGACTTAATCATCCGACCACTCACTAAAAAACCAATGGCAAAACCAATGATCAATGTGATTACCAGAAAGATAGCGTTTCTCATTTTTCGATTCATGGCAATTAATTTAAATAAGTGAAAAGTTCTTCGTTAACAGAATAACCTGTAAGACCGTAGAGGGCATCAAGGCCCAGGGAACCATCTGTAAAATAAATGGTTAACAAAATAAGCAGGATGGCGGCCACACCGCTCAACGCGATGGCCTTAAACAACATAACAAAATCATCCTGTTTGGTGAACCGATCTATTTTTGAAATGACCCTATTGCTAAAATCGGTTGAAAAATCAGTCTGATAGTTTGAAAGTTGCTTTCTCATTTCATCCAAATGATTTTTCTCTTGTTGTAACACAACATCCGACTGCAATGCTTTTTCTAGTAAATCATTTTCACTGGCAGATATTTCTCCATCATATGAGCGAAAGAGTAGTTCTTTAATGCTGTCCATGGGTATGTGTTGTTAAATTGAACATTTCTTTTAATTTTTGTTGGGCCCTCGACAAACGCGAAAGTACTGTGCCTATGGGAATTCCAAGCATTTCGGCGGTTTCTTTGGTCGAGTAGCCCTGAATCAATCGGATAACCACAACGCTTCTAAATTCGGGTTCGAGCTGTTTTAAAGCGGTTTCAATTACCTCTTTTTCATCTTTCCTGGTGCTCTGGTCGTCAGAGGCCATCTGCCATGCTGTTTTAATGTCGAAATCAAGCCAACGGTGTTTATTTCGTTTTTTCAACGCGTTTAACGATAAGTTGATCGCGACTCGTGTAAGGTAAGTACCCAAAGCTGCTTCTCCTTTATATTGATTCATGGCATGATAAAACCGGATAAATGTTTCCTGACCCACATCTTCGGCATCAGCTGTATTTCCCAGCATCCCCATCACGGTTCGTGCCACATTTTTTTGATGTTGTTGCACAATTCGCTCAAAGGCATTTTTGTTTCCTGAAAGAGCCTGTTGAACCAACAGGAGATCATCCGTATATGTCTTTGGCACTTTTTCCAACAAAACCGTTTTTTGATTTGACAACCAAAAGTAGTATTTGATTCCGTAAGGGAGCACTTTTTAAAAAAGAGGTCCTATATAATACCATTATCCCACACAAATTAACAGGCCTTCCACCGCGATAGAAACAATAATAAGCGGAATGGCTTCTTTGCGATTGGGATAATAATTGCGAAGTAGAAAAATTCCAATGTATCAATGAAATTAAAACAGGTTTCAATAGGATGATGGTCATCATCCCACAGCGGTAGCTCATTTTTTCCAATAAACGGTTTTTTCGGGTGAACTTCCTTTTGTTTTTTCTTCTGATTCTTTTCTGGAACAGAATTGTTGGTACCACCTGATCATTATTTTGGGTGTAACATGATTCAGCCTGGACTATAGTTGAAGATTGGTGAGGAGCAAAAGATTGCTAAAATGGTAAAAAACCATGAAACCGACAATGCTACACGCAATCATCGTAAGAGAAGTAGTCAGTAGATATGCCCCGATCGTGTGCGCATAAATAAGTGTATAAAATATTTTACTGTTAAAAGTAAGAAGATATAGAGCCTTTTTGGCAGTTAGGTTATTCGCTAATTTTACAATTTGCGAAAACAGCGATTTTTGTATTAGGAGGAGTGTGATTTTCTATGCGTGGCAAGCGGATGAGCCTGTTTTAACTGATGACATCTTCAGAAATCAGCAAAGGAGGTTTTTAGGCAGACCAGTGATTGAAAACCCGGGTTATAAGATGAGCCATGCCTATCCCGATTGCGATCAGGATTCGGATACCCTATTAGTAATAGATACCTGGAAATTCAAGAATAAATCTGATCGACTTGCAGTCGGATAAATCCGGCTGCAATGGATGTACTGTTAACATGTTCGTTGTATATGAATAAAACTAAATAGAATCAATCCATTGCAGTCTGGCTTTAGCCGACTGCAACCCTTGTTGGTACTACTGTTTATTAATTCAAGACCTTATTGCCGTCTGGCTTTAGCCGACTGCAACCCCCCCTTCTGTTGAAGCAATTGTTATATTGTAAAAAGGGAATTTCAAAAACCTGAGATTAAAAATTAAACAGTCTTGTATTGATAAACTTTGTAATTAAAATTCAGAATATGTACTTTTGACACATCGATGTGTATTGATAATCCAAATTCCATTTCCACTAAGAGATCTACACACAAAAGATTATATCAATTTTAAACCAACAGATCCATGAAAAAAGCAGCATTATTCTCTCTGGTCGTCATCCTCCTGATGGGATGTATTCAAAAACCAGCAACAGTAAAAAAGAACCCCAATGAGCGGCTTACCATGGCCACCATTTTTGTCGAACATGCCCCTGAATACAAGGCTTTGTGCTATCAGGCTTATAACCTCGCCGGTTTTCGGCTCAACGAAATCGTAAAAAACAACACCGAAAACGACAAGCTGGCTGTCGTGCTCGACATTGATGAAACTGTGTTGAATAACATCCCTTATCAGGCAAAGCAAGTACTCGATGCCATTGGATACCCAACCTGTTGGGGCGAGTGGGTTAATCTGGCTGTAGCAGAACCGGTTCCTGGTGCAAAGGAGTTTTTAACGATGGCCAATAACCTGGGAGTGGCCATATTTTATGTCTCAAACCGCAAAACAACCACACTGGGAGCCACCATCAGCAACTTAAAGAAATTCGACCTGCCCCAGGCCGATTCGTTACATGTCATGCTTAAAGTAAATGACAACGAAAAAGAAACCAGACGACAGAAGGTGCTTGCAGAGGGTTACAACATCGTGCTGCTGTTTGGCGATAATTTGTCTGACTTTTCTTCCGACTTTGAAATCAGCGACAACATCGCACGCAATGATACAGCAATAAGTCAATCGGCACAATTTGGCCACAGGTACATTGTGCTGCCCAACCCTGGTTATGGAGCCTGGACCCAGAATTTGGGCTTATACAACGCCGGTTTAAATCAGGATTCGCTGGCACGATCGCTCATGTCCGGGTTTGAGTGTGACGAACCGGTTAAAAGCGACAAGTGAAGGAAACCATAGCTGTTACAGGTGCCACCGGCCATGTGGGTGCTAATTTAATCAGGATGCTCTCAGGCAGAGGTTTTCATGTTAAAGCACTGGTTCGAGAACCTTCAGAAACACTAAAAGGATTTCAACCGGAGCTTATATATGGGGATTTATCTAACCTCACCTCCCTTAAAGAATTATGCCGAGGATCTGATGTCGTGATTCACACGGCAGCACTCATTTCCATTGGTGATCAACCAAAAAAAGCCGTTTTCGAAACCAATGTTACAGGTACGCAAAACCTGATTTGGGCGTGCAAACAAATGGGTGTGCGCAGGCTAATTCATTTTAGTTCGGTAGATGCCCTGGTTACTGACTGTCGTGCGGTGTTCGTGGACGAAAGCACAGAATTGGACGTTGACTCAGCCCTGATTTACAAAAGAACAAAAGCTTTGGGTGAACGGTTGGCGATGGAGGCAGCTTCACCTGGTTTCGAAGTCATTATACTTTCACCTGCCGCCATCATGGGGCCGTTTGACTTCAAACCTTCGCTCATTGGTAAAATGTTGATCCGGATGTATAATGGACAATTGCCTGTGCTGGTGCCCGGAGGTTATCACTGGGTGGATGTGCGCGATATTTGTGACGCCGCTATAAGTGCCATTCACGAAGGTATTAGCGGCGAAAAATACCTGCTGGCGGGCCATTGGGCCGATCTGGTTGAGATTGCCCGGATGATCCAACTACTAACAAAAAAGAAAGTTGTCAGGAGTGTGGTTTCTTTTTGGATGGCTTATTTGGGGGTTCCTTTTATAAAAGTATGGTCTGATTTTACAGGGGGACATCCACTTTACACACACGATTCACTCACCATACTCCAAAAGGGCTATCGGAATTTGTCTTCCACCAAAGCCATCGAAACCCTTGGCTTTACCCCGCGGCCTTTATCAGAAACATTAACCGACACACTGGCTTGGTTTAAACAAAACGGTCAATTATCATGATGTTAACACGCGAACATTTTTTTTATTTATTGATTGCCTGGATGGCGCTGGCAGTTATAATTTTCCCTTTATTACTGCGTGTTACGGTTCCTTATGGGCGCCACACGAAAACAACATGGGGGCCAACCATTCCGTCCAGGCTTGGGTGGTTTGTGATGGAATTGCCTGTGATAGTCGTTTTCTCGTTTCTGTTTTTTTTAGGAAATGTAGCAAAAACAGGACCTTTGCTGATCATCTACTCAACTTTCATGTTGCATTACGTTCATCGCGTATTTATTTTTCCTCTGGCCATTAAGTCAAAAGGAAAGCGCATGCCTCTTGTCATCGTGTTGCTGGCTTTTATCTTTAATCTGATCAATGGGTTTTTCAATGGATATTGGTTTGGCTGGCTCAGCGGAACCTATGAAATTTCATGGCTGACAGATCCCCGCTTTATGGTGGGAATCATCCTTTTTTTTGCAGGAATGTATTTGAATATCTCCTCCGATTATCAACTGATTCAATTGAGGAAAGGTGGGCGAAAAGGATATTTTATACCTCAAAAAGGGTTGTTCAAATCAGTTTCTTCACCCAACCTGCTTGGTGAAATGGTGGAATGGCTGGGTTGGGCACTCATGAGTTGGTGCCTTCCGGCGGCCTCCTTTGCCTTGTGGACCATGGCCAACCTGGTTCCGCGCGCCATCGATCACCACAGGTGGTATAAAACCAGGTTTCCGGATTATCCTGCTCACCGTACAGCTTTGATTCCGTGGAGCCTTTTCAGGAAAAAACAGGCGGGTTCATGATGTATTTTCCTATTCCGGAAATCAAAACCTTGCAACGCCGTTTATTTCTTTAAATTTGCAAGCTTAAAATTTGGTATCAATGAAACCTGAGCCGGGATCTCTATTGGCCTCAATAAATTCACCATACGACCTTCGCAAACTGGACAAAAGCCAGTTGAATGAGCTATGTGATGAATTGCGTAGTTTCATTCTGGATGTGGTTTCTGTTCATCCCGGTCATCTGGGGTCAAGCCTGGGAGCTGTAGAACTGACTGTGGCTTTGCATTATGTATACAATACACCGGATGATAAGCTGATTTGGGATGTGGGCCACCAGGCCTACGGGCACAAAATACTTACCGGCAGAAGGGCGATCTTTCATACCAATAGACAATACAAGGGGATTAGCGGTTTCCCAAACCGCACGGAAAGCGAATACGACGCTTTTGGCGTCGGGCATGCTTCTACTTCCATTTCGGCTACATTGGGAATGGCCGTTGCCTCAAAACTGAAAGGCGAAAATGACAGAAAGCACATTGCCGTGATCGGCGATGGGGCCATGACCGGAGGGTTGGCACTCGAAGGAATGAACAATGCCGGTGTTTCAAATGCCGACATTTTGGTCGTTTTAAACGACAATGGAATTTCCATCGATAAAAATGTAGGTGCGCTAAAAGACTACCTCACCCTGATGGCGACCTCAAAAACGTATAACCGCTTTAAGAATAAAGTTTGGGACCTGTTGGGTAAAGCCAGCCGTTATGGTCCCAATACACAACGCCTGGCACAGCAGGTCGAAAATGCCATTAAGGGAACGATATTGCGCAAAAGCAACCTTTTCGAGTCGATGAATTTCAGGTATTTCGGCCCTGTAGATGGACATGATGTTCAAAAGCTGGTGAGAATTTTATCGGATATTCGCAACATAGGCGGACCAAAAATACTTCACATCATCACTACCAAAGGCAAAGGTTTTAAACGTGCCGAGGAAGAACAAACCATCTTCCATGCGCCCGGTTTATTCAACCGTGAAACCGGGGCTTTGATGCATGTCGGTCACGAAGGCCCTTTTTCCACCTACCAGGAAGTTTTTGGAAGAACCCTCGTTGAACTGGCTCGGCAAGATAAAAAGGTAGTAGCGATAACCCCCGCCATGCCTACGGGATCGGCACTTCATTATATGATGGAAATTTTTCCCGATCGGGTTTTTGATGTGGGCATTGCTGAAGAACATGCCGTTACTTTTGCTGCAGGTCTTGCTACCGCCGGTTTTATTCCTTTTTGCACCATCTATTCTACATTTCTGCAACGTGCTTACGATCAAATCATTCATGATGTTGCTTTGCAAAACCTCCCGGTAGTTTTCTGCATCGACAGAGCCGGTTTGGTGGGCGAAGATGGGGCAACCCATCATGGAACTTTCGACCTGGCCTATCTGAGCGGGCTGCCCAATATGGTGGTGTCGGCACCCATGGATGAAGTGGCGTTGCGTAACCTGATGTATACCGCGGCCAATTACGGCAAAGGTCCCATCTCAATCCGTTATCCACGAAAAAAAGGAGTGACCAAGCATTGGGAAATGCCTTTTGAACAACTTGAATTGGGGAAAGGCCGGTTTTTACGCACGGGAAGCCGGGTGCTCGTTTTGTCGATTGGCGAGGTTGGAAACAGCGTGAAACGGGTGTGTGATGATCTGGCTCTGGAAGGGATGAAGGTTGGGCACGCAGACATGCAGTTTCTCCAACCAATTGACGAAGAACTATTACATGAGGCGTTTAAACAGTACCAGCAAATTATCACCATCGAAGACGGATCGGTTAAAGGTGGACTGGGGGATGCTGTGCTTCGGTTTAAAAATAAACACGGATACCCCGGAAGGGTTGCACTCATGGGAATTCCTGAAAAATTTGTCGAACATGGTTCCCTAAGCGATTTATATGATGAATGTGGATTTTCTGACAGGCAAATAAAAACGACCATTCAAAAGCTTTATAGCGAACAGCTTTAATCGGGATTTAAAAACGCAGGCTTTTACTATTTCTTATCATCGCATGGGTTTCGCTAAAATAGTAATGCAAAAATAGCTTTACGAATGGCATATACTCACCTAAATATTGTATTTTTGTCCGTTTGGGAGTTGTAAACCAGGTTGAAAGACTGACATTTCAATCCAAATTCCTATAAAAATCGATAATAAAGCTTATATGCTATGTATGATTATCTGAAAGGCCGGCTGGTTGAGAAAAATCCCACTTTTGTAGTGATTGATGTAAATGGTGTTGGTTACATGGTCAATATATCGCTTACTACCTTCTCAACCATTAAGGACCAGGAGAACATTCAACTTTTTACTCGTTTGTTGGTTCGGGAGGATGCGCACCTGTTATTTGGTTTCGCCGACAAGCGAGAAAGGACTATGTTTGATCACTTGTTGAAAGTTTCAGGAGTTGGAGCCAATACTGCACGGCTCATTCTTTCATCCCTATCGACAGATGAAGTTTTTACTGCCATTGCCAGAGAAGATGCGAATTTACTCCAATCTGTTAAAGGTGTTGGAGGCAAGACGGCCCAACGGATTATTCTCGATTTAAAAGATAAACTTCCAAAAACAGGCATTACCGTCGAAAAAACGAACAGATTCCACAATACGATTAGGGAAGAAGCGTTATCAGGAATGTTGATATTGGGATTTAATAAGGTACAAGCCGAAAAGGTAATTGACAAAATATTGGATAAAGGTTTGGTTGTTGATGTGGAAGGGTTGATAAAAGAGGCCTTGAAAGCATTATAGTAAACTGCCATGCAACTGATAGGTGAGATTTTAATAGAAGAGCATTGAGAAGGAAATCGATACACATCTTACTAATTAACTTAATTGCTGGATGGTTTGTTTTACAATCAACCGTGGTTTTGGCTGCATCGTACCCGGATTTTTTCTTTCAGGGTGTAATGGTTCCTGATTCAATTAGTCCCGATTCATCAAAAGTCGACCTGATTTACCCTTTTCAAGACTATACAGGAAATCCATACTTGGACCAACAAAGTCAAAGCCCGCTTTTTTTAAATCCTCCGGCCAATATCCAGCGCGAAATAACCTACAATCCAGAAACCAATACCTATGAGTTTGTGAGTAAAATTGGTGATTTTGCTTATCGTGCCCCCACGGTGATGGATTTTGATGAATACCAGGATTATGAACTTCAGCACGATGTAAACAACTATTGGAAAGAACGTGCCCAAACGGCAGGAACCGCCGAAGGTTCCAGGTTAATTCCAAAAATATACGTGGGAGGTGAAGCCTTCGACCGAATATTTGGCAGCAACACCATCGATATCAGGCCGCAAGGATCGGCGGAAGTAAGTTTTGGAGTGCTCTCCACCAAACGCGATGACCCCTCTTTGAACGTTCGACAGCGTAGAACCACCAACTTCGATTTTAACATGAAGATTCAAATGAATGTGATTGCGAAAATCGGTGATAAGATTGAATTTAAGGCCAACTACAATACCGAATCCTCATTCGATTTTGAAAATACGCTGAAGCTTAAATATGAAGGCAACGAAGACGAAATCATACAGTTAATAGAGGCCGGAAACGTGAGCCTCCCTTTACGGTCTACGCTCATCAGTGGAAGCCAGAGTCTTTTCGGGGTGAAGACGGAATTGCAATTTGGTAAAACGCATGTTACAGCAGTTTTCTCGCAACAGCAAAGCGAAACAAAAAATATTACCGTTCAGGGTGGGGCCCAAACCAGCCGTTTTAAACTTACGGCACTCGATTATGAGGCCAACAAGCACTTTTTCTTTACTCAATCGTTTAGAAGTCATTACGAAAGTGCCCTGGCGGCATTGCCTATCATCACCTCCGACATCAACATTACCAAGATTGAAGTGTGGGTTACCAACATTGGGGCTGCCACTGAGGAAAACCGAAGCATCGTTGCTTTCACCGACCTGGGTGAAGGAAAAAACGCCTGGATTCACAATCAATACATCCATCCCATGCCGGGGGGGTCAAATCCCTCCAATTATGCCAACGACCTGATGGCCAGGATGGACACCCTGCGTATTCGTGACATTAACCAGGTAACCAACTACCTCACGGGTGACCCATTGGGTATTGGAAAAATAAATTACCTTGTGGCAGGAGAGGATTTTGTTAAACTCGAAAATGCCAGAAAACTGAAAACTACAGAGTATTCCATTAATAAAAAACTGGGGTTCATTTCGCTAAATACCACCCTGAACACCGATCAGGTGCTGGCGGTTGCCGTTCAGTACACGCTTATTGGTAGCGACAGCGTGTATCAGGTGGGTGAATTTTCGGACCAGGGGGTGACCTCGCCCAAGTGCCTTGTAGTAAAATTGCTGAAAAGCAATAACCTGAGTACTAAAATCCCCATGTGGAACCTGATGATGAAAAATGTCTACTCCATTGGGGCTTATCAGGTACAGCGCGATAATTTCATGTTCAACATTCTTTATTCGGGCAATAGCGAGGGCGTTCCGACCGGTTATTTTACCGAAGGCCCCGACGACGTGATGGGTGTGCCTCTGGTCCATCTTTTCGGACTCGATAACCTGGATAATCAGATGAACCCCATTCCCGGTGGTGACGGCATGTTCGACTATATCGACAATGCCACCACAAACGGAGGTACCATTCAAGCCTCAAATGGGCGCATTTTCTTTACCAAACTGGAGCCGTTCGGGAGCTATGTGCACGATTATATCTTTCCAAACAATCCTGAATTGGCCGAAAAATATGCCTACGATTCGCTCTATACCTTAACCAAAGCCGGCGCAGAACAATATCCCGCTAAGAATAAATATATCCTGGAAGGATTGTACCGCTCTCAATCGGGTGCCGATATCAGCCTCAACGCTCTTAATGTGCCACAGGGATCTGTAAAAGTAACGGCAGGAGGTGTTCCACTTACCGAAAATGTGGATTACACGGTAGACTATACCCTGGGACGTGTAAAAATTATCAATGATGGAATCATGAACTCCGGCGTACCCATTAATGTTTCGCTCGAAAGCAATTCCATGTTCAATGTCCAGCAAAAAAGAATGATGGGCATCCATGTCGATCACGAGATCAACAAAGACTTTCATGTGGGCGGTACCCTGCTCAATTTGCATGAGCGTCCCCTAACCCAGAAAGTAAATTATGGTGACGATCCTATTTCCAATACCATGTGGGGATTGGACCTGAGTTATCGGACTGAGTCGCGCTGGCTGACCAAAATGGTTGATATGCTGCCGGGAATTTCAACCAAAGAAGTGTCAAAAATCAATATGGATGGCGAATTTGCCCAATTCATCCCCGGGCATTCAAAAGCCATTGGCAATACCGGAACTTCCTACATCGATGACTTTGAAGGTGCTAAGTCGACCATCGACCTGAAAAACACGAATAACTGGTCGCTGGCCACTACACCACAAGGACAACCCGATTTGTTCCCTGAAGCCATGATCAGTGGAACCACCGGTGAAAACGCCTTTGCCTATGGTAAAAACAGGTCCAAATTGGCCTGGTACATCATCGACCCCCTTTTCTATGATGAACGTGGTGGCTTAAAACCCAAAAACGTGGATAAAGAAGAAATTTCGAAAAACTCGGTCCGGATGGTTTTAGAGGATGAAGTTTTTCCAAACAGAGTCAATAATCAGAACAATATTAAACCCAACATCGCGGTACTTAACCTGGCCCATTATCCTGCCGAACGGGGACCTTATAACTTTGATGTAGCGGAGAATTATTATTCTGCCGGTGTTGATGCCGATGGCAACCTGGAACAACCTGAAACCAGGTGGAGTGGGATGATGCGAAAGATTGAATCCACCGATTTTGAAGCATCCAATATCGAGTATATCGAGTTCTGGATGATGGATCCCTTCACCGAAGACCCTGACAACAAAGGTGAATTGTACATCAACCTGGGGGAGGTTTCAGAAGACATTCTTCGTGACGGACGAAAAGGCTATGAAAACGGTTTACCCACCACGGAGGTTGTTGAAAATGTAGACACTACCATATGGGGGCGTGTGCCTTCACTCCAGGCGTTGGTCGAATCGTTCAGCAATGCCGGTGGTTCGCGTATCCATCAGGATGTGGGTTACGATGGATTGAGTACCGAGGATGAAAAGTCGTTTTATAACAGCCCTTTCCTGGAGCCACTCAGGTTGAAACATGGAGCCGGCTCAGTGGCCTACGAGCGTGCTGCCGCCGATCCATCGGCCGACGATTACCACTATTTCAGGGGCGGCGATTTCGACAATGAGGCTAAATATTCAAGCGTATCTGAACGGTACAAAAGGTTCAATGAATCAGAAGGCAACTCGCCCACAGATGATATCAACCCCGAAAGTTATCCTACCGCGGCCACCAATTATCCCGATGTGGAAGACATTAACCGTGACAATACTTTGAGCGAATCGGAACGGTACTTCCAATATAAAATAGTTTTGGATCCAAACAAAATGAAGGTCGGTGAAAACTATATTACCGATGTTTTTGAAGCCACCGTTGGCATACTCCCCAATAGTGAAACAGACCGTCAAACGTTTTGGTATCAGTTTAAGATTCCTGTCCACAATCCCGATAAGGTCATCGGCAACATCAGCGATTTCAGGTCTATCCGGTTTATGCGCGTGTTTATGCGTGGTTTCGAAAGACCGATCATTGCCCGGTTTGCTACTTTTGAGTTGGTCAGGGGCGAATGGCGCCGATATGATCAGGCATTGCCTGCTCCCGGTGAGTATATCCTCGGCGACGATGGCAGTGAAACCAACTTCACGGTATCAACGGTGAGCATTGAAGAAAATGGCGCGCGGGTGCCCATCAAATATGTAACACCCCCCGGAATTGACAGAGAGTCAACAATGGGAACTACAGCTAATTACCAACTAAATGAACAATCTCTCGAATTAAAAGTATCCAATTTGTTGGATGGCGATGCCCGCGGTGTTTTTAAAACCACCGACTTCGACTTCCGGCAGTACAAACGCATTAAAATGTACGTCCATGCCGAGAAAATGAAGGCAGAAGAGAACCTGGAATATGGTGACTTAACGGCGTTTATACGTGTCGGTAGCGACTTTACCAATAATTATTACGAGTATGAGGTTCCTCTGGAGTTTACGCGCTGGAAAGAAACCAGCCCTGATTCCATCTGGCCCGAAACCAATAACTTTGATATTAATCTCGATGAGCTTGTCAATGTAAAACACAACCGCAACATTGCCATGCGGCAACCCGGTTCCGACCTGGCGTTGAACAAACCTTATGTAGAGTATATTGGAAACAGAAAGGTGACTATTTTAGGAAGCCCTTCTATCAGCGATGTAAAGGGGATATTGCTTGGTGTCCGTAATCCTAAACGGCGCAACAACCTTGCTGATGATGGAAATCCGCAGAGTGCCATCGTCTGGTTTGATGAATTAAGACTCACCGATTTTAATGACAGAAACGGATGGGCAGCAACCGGAAGGATTGAAGCCAATTTGGCCGATTTAGGCCGGGTTACCATTTCAGGGTCACACTCCTCGGCAGGATTTGCCAGCCTCGACACTAAAATTAGTCAGATACCGCTGGAGGCTACCACCAATTTCATGATCGCCACCGATCTGGATCTAGGGAAATTTGCCGGAGAAAAAGCAGCCATCCGGGTACCCATGCACTATGATTATGCCATTCAGGAAATATCCCCTGAATACAACCCCCTGGATCCGGACATCGAGCTCAAAGATGACCTGGATTCTTATGAAAATAAAGCAAAACGCGACTCCCTGAAGGCGTTGGTGGTGGATCACACTACCAACCAGAATATTAACTTTATGAATGTCAGAAAAGACCGGGTGGACACCAAAAAGAAACCTCAGGTGTATGATATTGAGAACTTCGATGTTTCGTTCGCTTATTCGAAATTCCGGCACCGCAACATCGATTTTGAATATGATAACCAGGATCAATACAGGGGAGGTTTTGGATACAACTTTAATCCGAAACCTACAAATTATCAACCGTTTAATAAGGTAAAAGCACTTGCCAAGTCACCACATCTGGCATTGTTCAAGGATTTCAACTTCTATATTTTGCCCAAGGTATTGAGTTTCAGGACCGATATGGACAGAAATATCCGTAAAGTACTCTATCGCGATAAAAGTTTAGGGGATATCATCATCAAGCCAACCATCGACAGACAATGGAACTGGAACAGGATTTATGATTTTAAATATGACCTGTCGAAATCGCTTTCAGTCGAGTTTAATGCCGGAGCCAATGCGTATATTCAGGAACCCGTCATCTATCCTGATAAAGACACCCAGGAATGGGAGGAATATAAGCGGGATGTTTGGAACGAGATTTCGACATTTGGAACCATGAACCGGTACAATCAATCGTTTAAGGTAACCTATAATGTACCATTAAAGAAAATTCCCATGCTCGATTGGTTATCGATGGCGGTCAGCTATCAGGCGTTATACAACTGGGCGGGATCGGCCACCTCCACCCGTAAAAGGTTTGGTAACTCCATCGAAAATTCCAACCAGAAACAATTAAATGGTAACGTGGATTTTCAAAACCTGTACAATAAATTACCTTACCTGAAAAAACTAAATCAATCAGCTTCCAGACGGGCCCCAAGCCCATCGGACAGAATCAGGGGTGGCGGACCGAAGCCTCCCGATCAAGCCAAAGACACCACCAAAACCACCATCAATTATGTGAAGGTGGTTGGTGATGGTTTCCTTAAAATACTAACCTCCGTGAAAAAAGCCTCCGTTACCTACAGCCAGGCAAATGGTATCTTGCTTCCGGGTTTTATGTATGAACCGGATATTCTGGGAGTCAACTTAAACAGTTCAGCACCTACCATGGGTTTTGTATTTGGTGACCAGAGCGATATTCGATATGAGGCAGCCCGCAATGGATGGCTTTCCACCGACTCGGCTTTTAACAGCGTCTATATGACCAAGGCTACCGAATCGCTGTCGTATAAGGTGAATACCGATTTTTTTGGAGCCCTGCGCATCGACATTGATGGCGATCGGATTTATGCAGAGAACTACCAATCTTATTATCGGGTAGATGATGTGACAAAGGTATTTACCGAATTCACACCAATGAACAGGGGAAACTTTAACATCTCCTATTTGGCCATCAACACTTCCTTTAACAAGAGCAATGGAGAGATTGTATCGCAGGTATTTCAGAATTTCTTATCCACCCGACAGAGTGTGGCTGACAAACTGGCCCATGATAACCCGGAATGGATGAAAACACAGGAATACTATTATGATACCGTGGCCAAACAGGATTTTCCATTGGGATACAGTTCAAATTCTCAAACCGTGCTCTATTATTCATTTTTAGCCGCCTATACCGGAAAAAGTGAAAGCAAGATAAACACCGCTACTACTTTTCCATCATTCCCTCTTCCTAATTGGCGTCTTACGTTTAATGGCCTGACAAAAATTAAGGCAGTAGGAAAATTGTTCAGAAGTGTCAATATTACCCATGGCTATCGCTCCATGTTATCTCTGGCCTCCTGGGCAACCAATGTAAATTATGATGCTTCTAACCTTGGCAAGCGGTTAGAGAACTCGCCCAACTACGTCCCGGAATATGACATCGGAATTGTTTCTATTTCAGAGCAGTACAGTCCCTTAATCGGCGTGGATGTTACCATGCACAATAGCCTTTCAGCCAAGTTGGAATTTAAAAAGTCGCGTAAACTCGATTTAAGTTTTGTAAACAATCAACTTACTGAAGTGATAGGAAACGAGGTAGTTGTCGGGCTTGGGTATCGCGTTAAAAACCTAAAGTTCTCCATTGGTTCGCTAAGTGGTAATGCACCCAGCAAAAGTTATAGCAGCGATTTGAATTTAAAATTGGACTTTGGGATCAGAGACAACAAAACTACCTTGCGGCGCATCGATGAAATTAACAATCAAATTTCAGCAGGTTCGCGACAATACACGCTCAATTTCTCAGGCGATTATATGTTGAGCCAGAGTGTGCAACTCAGGTTGTATTACAATTGGACCAGCAACAATCCATACGTGTCATCGCAGATGCCCAATTCAACTACTACGGGAGGGTTTAGCTTAAGGTTTAATCTGGCTCAATAGTAATTTATTTTAGAACTAAATTAGCTGTGGTATTGTTAGGTGATAACGAATTTACCCTAAATTTGGCAATTATTTAAAACTTAAATATCATGAATATTCCTAAAAATTTATTGTACACCGAAGACCATGAATGGATAAGGGTTGAAGGAAAAGAAGCCTATATCGGAATTACTGATTTTGCTCAGAAAGAATTGGGCGATGTTGTATTTGTTGAGGTAGAAACCCTTGAAGAAACGCTCGACAAAGCAGAAGCTTTTGGTACAATTGAAGCCGTGAAAACTGTTTCAGATTTGTTTATGCCAGTGGGTGGTACTGTTCTCGAGTTAAACGAATTGCTTGAAGACGAACCGGAAATCATTAATAAGGATCCATACGGAAAAGGATGGATTATCAAAATTTCCATTTCCGATGCCTCCCAGTTGGATGAATTACTTGATGCAGCTGCTTACAAGGTATTGATAGAGGAATAATAATGCCAGGGATGATCCGACGATTCTGGCCGGCCATGACCTGGGCAATTCTAATCCTGATCCTTACCGGTGTTCCCGGATCTTATTTCCCGGAGGTAAGATCGTTTTGGCAGTGGGCCTCGCCTGACAAAATTGTTCATCTCCTGATATTTGGAGTTCAGGTATTTCTGATCATTTTGGGATTTAAACCACAATATTTGAATAGTAAGCAACGTTTTAAATTCGTAATAGGTGCAACTATAATTACTATATTGTATGGATTAGTTACCGAATTGCTTCAAAGTTATGTGTTCATTGGCCGCGATGGGAATATTTTCGACTTTCTGGCAGATGCTGTGGGCGCATTTTTAGGGTTATTGGCATACTATTTATTAAAGATGAAAAAAATACTGCACCAAAATATAAACTAGAATAATAGAAATTACTACTTTAGCGGATTCGTACCTTAATCAAACATGAATAGAGATGGAAGTTACAAAAACACAAAAGGCTGACCTTGAAAACAAGAAAGTACTTTTCTTTCAGATAGGTCTGATTTTTGCCCTACTGGTTGTTTTTCTTGCTTTTGAATACAAAAGCTACGACAAAATCACCCTCGATATTGCTTCACGTGCCATAGATGATACACCTGAGGAAATCGTTCCCATTACAGAGCAGACGGTAAAACCACCACCACCACCACCACCAAAACAGGTAACTAAAATTACCATCGTTGAGGACGATGTGGAAGTGGAGGATGATATTGAGATCGATGTTGAGGCCGATGCTACCACCGAAATGGAAGCTTATGTTCCGCAAGACATGGGCGATGAGGAGATTGTAGAAGCAGAGATTTTTACTGTCGTGGAATCGATGCCTGAATTCCCTGGTGGAATGGGTAAGTTGATGACTTATCTGGCCACAAACATCAAATACCCTCCACTAGCTAAGGAAAGTGGTATCCAGGGTCGTGTTTTTATCAACTTTGTAGTGGAACCCGATGGAAAAATTTCGCAAGTGAAAGTGCTTCGTGGAATTGGCGGAGGCTGTGACGAAGAAGCGGTGCGTGTAGTGCAAGGCATGCCTAAATGGAAACCGGGTTTGCAACGCGGAAAACCTGTAAGGGTATCGTACAACCTACCTGTGAAATTTACACTGCAATAGTGATCTCATAAAATAGGATAGAAAGCCGTTTCATTTTGAAGCGGCTTTTTCTGTTTTGCAAGTGTCTCTTTTATGTTGAATTGCCTAAACTTTCGGGTTTATGAAAGTGGTTCCACACCACGGCCGCTTTGTCCTGGCCAATCACTGCGGTGAGATCCTCTTCAGAAGCGGTCATAATGTTCTTCACTGATTTTAATTCCAGGAGTAGTTTTTGGGTAGTGTGCTTCCCTATTCCTTTAATTTCGGTAAGCTCCGACTTGATGGTTCCTTTCTCCAACCGTTTGCGATGATGGGTGATACCAAAACGATGGGCCTCATCGCGGAGTTGTTGAATAATTTTGAGCGATTCGGAAGTCTTGTCCAGGTAGATGGGTACTGAATCATTTGGAAAATAAATTTCCTCCAGCCTTTTGGCAATACCAATGATGGCAATTTTACCATATAAATTGATGCTTCTTAGTGCCTTGACCGCCGCACTCAGTTGTCCTTTGCCACCATCTACCACGATAAGCTGAGGCAGGGGTTTTTCCTCGTTCATTAATCGGCTGTACCTGCGGACTATGATTTCTTCCATGGAGGCGTAGTCGTTGGGGCCTTCAACGGTTTTAATGATAAAATGGCGGTAGCCCTGCTTGTTGGGTTTGGCATTTATAAACTGCACCATGGCTGCTACCGGGTAATCACCTTGAAAGTTTGAATTGTCGAAACATTCAATTTGTGTGGGTAACTCACTGAGGTGCAGGTCGGTTTTCAGCTGGTTTAAGATCCTGTTTTTGTGCCTGTCGGGGTCAACCAAATCGCGTTGTTTTTGGCGATCAAGTTTGTAAAGCCTTGCATTTCTCTCACTTAGATCGAGTAGCTGTTTCTTGTCGCCCCTTTGAGCAACCGTAAATACTACATCCGGGATTTCAATATCAGGCAAAAACGGAACAATAACCTCCCGGGAGGTACTGTCGAAACGTTGCCTGAAATCCATCAGCGCAAGCGTGAGCAATTCGTCTTCCGACTCGTTCAGACGTTTGATTATTTCAACGGTATGTGCCTGTACTACTGCTCCATTCACTACCTTTAAATAATTGGCATAAGCACGTTTTTCATCATTGATTAAAGACAACACATCCACATCGTGAATGTGAGGATTAACAATGGTGGACTTGCTTTTGTATTTCTCCAGGAGCTCAATTTTTTCCTTGATGACCTGGGCTTTCTCAAATTCCTGCTGTTCTGCGAACTGATGCATCTTTTTTTTCAGATCCTGAATGACCGTAACAATATTTCCCTTGATGATGCTTTTTATTTGGACGATAGTATCCTCATAGTCTTCAGGTGTTTGTTTTCCGATGCAGGGTGCTTTACAGTTGCCTAAATGGTATTCAAGGCACACTTTGTATTTGCCTGTTTCAATTTCATTTTGCGATAATTTCAGTGTACAGGTACGCAACTGGTATAGTTGCTTGATGATCTCCAGGATGGTTTTCATCATCCTGACTGAAGCATAGGGGCCAAAGTAGGCCGATCCATCATGAATGACATTGCGTGTTGGCATTACCCGTGGAAAACGTTCGTTTTTTATACATAGCCAGGGGAAGGTTTTATCGTCTTTTAACAGAATGTTGTAACGTGGTTGATGCTTCTTAATGAGATTATTTTCAAGTAGGAGCGCATCGAATTCACTTTCAGTTACAATCACCCGGATGTCACGGATCTTTTTTACCAGCACTTTAATTTTCCCCGTTTGATGGGACTGGGTAAAATAACTTGCCACCCTTTTTTTAAGGTCTTTTGCCTTGCCAACATAAATGATGTCTCCGGCATCATCAAAGTATTGATATACACCTGGTTTGTTGGGTATTGTGCTGATGAGTTGTTTTATCGGCATATCAGGCAAATGTGTCAGGCAGCAAAAGTAATAAATGATTTTAGATGTAACTTTCTCATCGGTACTCAGGTTAATATCCTGGATGGCTTACCAAATTTTTGAATGATTAAATAGAGCAACAGGATCCCGATGATGAAAAGGAACACCGGGTTGATGCCAAATGAAGAGGGGAGGGTTCCAATGACCATAGCTACAAATCCAACCGTCATGGCGTAAGGCAACTGGGTGCGCACATGTTCGATGTGCGGACAGGAACTTGCCAACGAGCTCAGGATGGTGGTGTCGGAAATGGGTGAACAATGGTCGCCAAAGACACTTCCCGTAAGGACGGCAGCTGCAATGTTGTGAAATATCGACATGGAGGTGGTGTAATCGAGTGTGGCATGTTTGGACAACAACCAGGCAGAAGGCAACATCAGTGGATATAAAATGGCCATGGTTCCCCAGGAGCTTCCGGTAGAAAATGAAATCAGCGCGGCAATAATAAAGGTGAGCAAAGGAAGTAAAAATGGTGATACTGAAGCTTCTATCAAACTCTGTGAGATGAAATCAGCTGTATGCATGTGTTTGGTTATCAACGCGATCGACCAGGCTAGTGTCAGGATCATCACCGCTGGGAGCATGGTCTTGAATCCTTGTATAATGCTTTCCATGGACTCTTTAATGGTCAGGATTCTTTGTCCAAACGACAAGAGCAAAGCCATCATCAAGCTTCCTGAAGAAGCCCAAAGCAAGGCCAGATATGAATCTGCCCCACCCATGGTTTCACTCAGTTTATCAATAAAACCCAATGATGCGTTGCGCCACACTTCATCCCGGTAGCCCGTGTAGAATAATCCTGATAAGGTTCCGATGATGATCACCAATACAGGAATGATGGCGTTAAAACTCCTTGATTTTATCCCGGGTTTCGCCTGGATTTCTTCCTGCATATCCTTGTTAAACTGCTCATCTATGGTGTAATCTCCTTGCTCTTCGCTGGTGCCCCTTGCTCTTCGCTCCGCCTTCAGCATGGGACCGTAATCCACATCTTTCCAAATTATAATGAGGATGAAAATCAACGTAAAAACCGGATAAAAAGAATAGGCCAGTGAATGAAAGAATACTCCATACGCCGATTCATCCAGGTTCAATTGATTGATTCCGTCTTGAATATAGCTGAGTTCTGCTCCAATCCAGGTAGTAACAAAAGCGATGGAGGCGACCGGGGCGGCGGTTGAATCGATGAGATAGGCCAGTTTTTCACGTGAAACCTTCATCTTATCTGTTAAAGGCCGCATGGTGTTGCCTACCACCAGGGTGTTGGCATAATCATCAAAAAAAATCATAATACCAAGCAGCCATGTGATAAATGAAGCCGACCGGGGGCCTGTAACAAATCGTGATAATTGGTTTACCACCCCTTTCATCCCGCCATTTTTTGTGATTACACTAACCGTGGCGGCAATAATCATTGAAAACAGTATAATCGAAAGATGTCCCCTGTCATTTAGCGATTCTACAATGTAGGTATCGATAATTGATAAAAAACCCTGAAAAACAGCTACAAAAAAGGTAGCTCCCTTATAATAAAAAATGATACCGGTTCCTACCCATAACCCGATGATCAAAGCGCTGTATACTTCGCGCAGCAACAAGGCAAATAAAATGGCAAACAAGGGCGGGAGTATCGACATCCACAGAGGGATCGGCGAAACAGGAACTGTTTTTTCCACATTTGCCATGCCAATGGTCAGTTCCTCTTTTTTAGAAAATGCGTAAGGAACTCGTATTATATTTCCTGAAATCAGGTAGTATTCTGTTTTTCCATTCAACGTGAGCACTACAGAATCTGCTGCTAACGGTATAAAATGCTCGTTTACAGTAATCAGGATGTCCTGCGTAATGCCGGAAACTACAATATCGGGTAGCTCAAGTTGAAAGTCCGGTGTCGAAATGGATGAACTTTCAGCCTGAACGCAGTTTATTGTCAGGCCGAAAGCCAGAAGAAAAAGGATTATCCTAAGTGTTTTAATCATCCGTAGCCGCATAAAGCGGGTGAAATTAAGACTTTTTATTTAACAGATAAAAGCTCTATTCAAAAAGGTTTTTAACATGAAATTGTTTGTGCCACCAGGTTGGTGATGATGACGAATTCTTCTACGCTGAGTTGTTCGGCCCGTTGCGACAACAGCGGGTGATTTGGCAAACCATTAACAGCAAGTGGTTTAAGCGCGTTACGAAGGGTTTTACGGCGCTGGTTGAAGGCGGTTTTTACCACCTTGAAATAGAGTTTTTCGTCACAATCGATCTGTTGTGTTTGATTGCGCACCAACCTGATGACACCGGATTTTACCTTAGGCGGTGGAAAAAAAACCTGTTCATTCACAGTGAAACAATATTCGATGTGGAACCATGTTTGCAACAAGACGCTTAAAATTCCGTAGGTTTTACTGCCTGGTCCCGCAGCCAGGCGTTCGGCCACTTCTTTTTGTATCATCCCTACCACCTCCGGAATTTGGTTGCGGTGTTCAAGTACCTTGAAAAATATCTGACTGCCAATGTTGTACGGAAAATTACCAATGATGGAGAAAGTGGATTTCGTGATGTTTTCAATCGGAATCTTTAAGAAATCGGCCTGATGAAGGATGATGCGTGGATCGCTGTAATGCGATTGAAGGTATCCTACCGATTCCTCATCTATTTCGATGAGGTGAAGTTCTTTGATATGGTCGTTTTGTAAGAGTGGTGTGGTTAATATTCCTGTGCCGGGACCTATTTCACAAACGATGGGCTCATTTTTTTTAAGACAACCTACAATTTTTTCGGCTATATTTTTATCTGTTAAAAAATGCTGTCCCAGGTGTTTCTTTGGCTTAACCATGTTCTTTGTTTAGTGAAGGTTACCGTAGTTTGATTTTATTCCACGATCGACTGCCGCAATTCCCTGTAGCGGATACGTGCTTCACCCGAATACAAACTTTCAGGGTAGTCTGTCATAAGTTGCAGATAGCGTTGTAGTGCACCATCGGGGTTGTTCAGGTTAAGTCGGCGCAATTCGGCCTGTTGGTAAAGGGCGTTGTCAGTCTTGATGCTTTCAGGATACTGGTCGATCAGCAAAGTATAAACGGAATCGGAGGCGGCGAACTGCTTTTGATACGACAAAAGTCGTGCTTTTTGGTAAAGGACATAGGGTTGCGCTACATAGCCGGGATTTGACGCATCAATCATGTTCAGGACCATCATGGCCGAATCGTAGTGATGTTGATAGGTGTAAAGATCGGCAGTAGCAAATTTGCGAAGGGTAAATCCAAGTGTATCTTCATCAAGTATATCGGTGATAAACAGCGATAGGTCGATGGCATCGTTTGAGATGAGTTTTGAGGTAGCCGATTTGAGAATATCCAGGTTGGCTTGTGCCCATCCGAATTCACCCACGTAATAAAATACCCGGGCGTTTTTCAACTTGGCTTCATGACCCACCGGTTCGTTTTTCATCTCCAGTTCTACCTGAGAATACAGAAGTGTGGCATCCCAAATGTTGCCTGAAGCCAACAGGATATCGGCCAGTTCGAGTTTAAGAGCAGCTGTTTGATCGGCCTGAAGGTTTTTTAATTCGATGGCCCTGGTCAGGATATCCCTGGCTACAGAAAAATGACCCAACTCAAACGCCTCGATGTGGGCCACTCCTTTGGCTATTTGAATGGTGATGGAATTCAACCCAAGTTGCTTTAAATAGTCCTGTCCTGTATTGCTGAGTTTTATAAATTCCTCCCTGGTGGTGGCAGGATTGTCTTCGGCCTCATGAACCATGGACTTGTAATAACCGGTGCTTGCATCCAGATAATAAGGTGATTTGTCTTTTTTCGCTTTAATATAGCCATAAGCCTCTTTACAAATGGTATATTGATGGTTCAGAAAAGCAATATTGGCCAGTTCCATCACTGCTTCTTCCCTGAAGCCAAACCTGCTGTCGATGGCTTTGGCCTGTCGCAAGGCCATCTGAAAATCTTTAATCTGTATTGAATACCAAAGCAACATTTCTGCAAGGGTTTCATTATCAGAATTTTTTTGAGCCCTTTCGAGTAATTTCTGTCTGAAATCATCCGATAAATTGTTGTCTACATCCATGCGCATCAGGTTTTGCAACTGATTTCTGATGCTTTGCATGTCGTCAGGGTTTGATTCGAGTTGATCCAAATAGCTGTCGAACACCTTGCCATAATCACCGTTGTACATATACACATTGGCCATTTCCATATTGAAGGTGTGTTGAATTTCAGGATTTTGCCGCGCTTTTTTGTAGGTTAGAATGGCCAGGTCGTTGTAACCTCTTGACTGCAATGCTGAAGCAATCTGCACGATGCCATTCCGGTCGGAAGGGAGATCCAGCATCAGGTCCTTAAATAGTTTGTTTGCCTTCTTCTTCTCATCTTGCTGATCGAAAATGTAAGCCTGGTCGATCAGATATCTAAAATTGTCAGGAAATTCCCGCCGCTGTTTTTTAACCACCTTTTCAGCCTCCTTGTACTCCTTCAACTCAAGCAAACAGTTTAGATAATACAAATATAAGTACTGACTGTGTTTTTCCTCAAACAATGGTTTTAACAACAGTACGGCCTTGTCGAACTGACGATCGCGGTAGTAGTTGATGGCAAGTTGTTCCTCACTTTGCCTTATTTGGGCTTCGCTTTTTCTTAATTCCAACGATTGATTAACCTGGGCAAATAGCTCCGGATGGATTCCAATCAGGATAACCAATGTCAATACCAACACTCCGAATCGGTAGCGGTTAACCTGTTTACTGGTAGCAATTTGGTTTATTGATTGTGACATTGTTTACAACTTCAATTTTTTTTATGCAGCGATGAAAATAGTGAATCGGAGTGAACAATCCAATATTCCATCTTGTTACCGGTTGTTTCCATGTTGCGAAGTAACAGGCTGACATGGTTTTTATCCCGGTTCAGATACGATGAAAACGTCAGGCTGTCGTATTCATTATGTCGTAGCGATTGTTTAAATGCTTTCAGTCGGGCAAGGGTTAAATGAATGTCCCTTTTGATGTGGCGATTACTGGAAAGTGTTTCCCTTATTTCTTTTTTATAGATACCAATCAAATGGTAATCAAAAGATAAACCAGCGTACTTCTCAGTTTCGAGCAGCTCATTGTATATTTGCACCAGCGCACCCGTGTCGATGAGGACATAGTGTTGAACGGAACGGCTGAGTTGTGCAGAAAGGCTGTCGGTGGCTCTTATTTCATTTTTAAAGCGTTCGCCGTATTGATTACACTGTGTGAATGGAAATGCGAAAAGAAGTACCACCAGCACTGGGATCGTTTTCATCAGTCGATGAACTTAAATCCGGTATAGTTGGTCAGAGCATCAGGTATTTTAATTCCTTCTGCCGATTGATTGTTCTCAAGCAAAGCGGCCACAACACGGGGCAGGGCCAGGGCACTTCCGTTAAGTGTATGCGCCAGCCTTGTTTTACCTTCTTTGTCTTTAAACCTGAGTTTCATTCGATTGGCCTGGAAATCCTCAAAATTGGATACCGAACTTACCTCCAGCCAACGGTTTTGAGCGGCAGAAAACACTTCAAAATCATAGGTGAGTGCAGAGGTAAAACTCATGTCTCCACCGCAAAGTCGTAAAATCCTGAAGGGCAATTCCAGTTTTCGTAACAGACCGGCCACATGTTCTTTCATCTCCTCCAGAGTCTGATACGACTTGTCGGGGTGTTGTATTTGTACAATTTCAACTTTATCGAATTGATGCAGGCGGTTTAATCCACGCACGTCTTTTCCGTACGAACCGGCTTCGCGTCTGAAACAATTTGAATAAGCCACGTTTTTAATTGGAAAATCGTTCTCTTTTACGATCACATCGCGGTAGATATTGGTGAGTGGGACTTCTGCGGTGGGTATTAAATAGAGATTATCTTCCGGCGCAAAATACATCTGACCCTCTTTGTCGGGAAGTTGTCCGGTTCCGTATCCGGAGGCTGCATTGACCAGCAGGGGAGGTTGGTATTCGGTATAGCCTGCTTCGATGGCTTCATCCAGAAAAAAATTGATTAAAGCACGCTGTAGCCTGGCGCCTTTACCACGATAAAAGGGAAAGCCCGCGCCGGTGACTTTGTTGCCCAACTCGAAATCAACAATTTTGTAGGTCGAAGCCAGGTCCCAGTGGGGAACGGCATTTTCCGGTAATCGGGGCATCACACCTTCTTCATATATAATTTCATTGTCCTCAGGAGTCTTTCCATTAGGCACGGAGGTGTGAGGCAGGTTGGGCAACTCGATTAATTTAGCATTGAGTAACTCAACCGTTTCCATGAGTAGAGGCTCAATGGCTTTGGCGGCAGCTTTCAATTTCAACGATTCTTGCTTTGCCAGTTCAGCCTTTCCCTGTTCCCCTTTTGCGTAATGGTTGCCAATTTCTTTTGCCAGTTGATTGCTGAGTGCCAGTATATCGTCTAATTCTTTTTGTGAATTGCGCCGGGTATTGTCGAGTTCAATAATTTCGTCCACCAAGGCAGTGGCCTTAAAATTTTTTACAGCCAGACGTTCAATGATTTGGTCTCTGTTTTCACGAATTTTTTGGAGTTGAAGCATTCGATTTTATTTTTGTGCAAATTTAGCTTAATTGAGGAAATGAAAGCAAAAGGACAGGAAATTCTGCGGAGGACGTTGAATAATAATAACCAAAAAAAACCCGGTCAAAAAACCGGGTTTTATATCAAATCTGGATGTCTTATTAATTCTGCACCACTTCAGGCATCACAACACTCACATAAGAGCGGTTGTTTGCTTTTTTTCTGAATTCAACGATGCCATCGGTCAATGCATACAGGGTATGGTCTCTTCCAATGCCAACATTTAATCCCGGATGATGCTGGGTTCCACGTTGACGGATGATGATATTACCTGAATTGGCCACCTGTCCACCATATATTTTTACGCCAAGGCGTTTGCTTTCTGATTCGCGGCCGTTATGGGAGCTACCCATTCCTTTTTTATGTGCCATTTCTTTATAATTTTAAAGTTAAACGGTAATTTTCTCTATCAATACTTTGCTCAAGTCGGCACGGAATCCGTTTGACTTTTGGTAACCTTTTCTTCTTTTCTTGTGAAAGACAGTTACTTTATCGCCTCTGACATGGGCAACGATTTTCGCGTCAATTTTAGCTCCTGTAAGAACCGGGGTTCCAATCGTTACGGTGCCGTCCTGATCTGCTAAAAGCACTTTGTCGAACTCAACATTGGCGCCTTCTTCTCCTTCTAACCTGTTTACAAAAACTTCTTGCCCTTGTTCAACTTTGAACTGCTGTCCGGCTATATCAACAATTACATACATGCTTTTAAAATCTTTAATTAAAAAATGCTCACGATTTTGGAGGTGCAAAAATAGGAAAAAAAACTAATTAACAAGCAATTGTTGTTAAATATTATTCTTTTCTTCTAAATAAAACTTTGCTACTGATATTAAAGGGTCTGCCCGGATGTGCATTGACGAGGAAAACACCCAGTAAAATCAGTAAGAACCAAAGGATATCCCACCAATGAAGTTTTTCCCCATCAAGTACTCCCCAAATAACGGCTACAATGGGTATCATATAGGTGACCGATGAGGCAAATAGCGGACTGTTGATTTTTATGAGTTTATTAAAAGCGATCAATGCCAGCCCGGTTCCCACAATGGAAAGCGTACCCACATAGGCCAGTCCGTTAAGTACATCCGGTTGATTAAGTATTTTGATTGGTATTTCGGAAAAAAACAGCAGGTAAATAAAGGTGGGTATCCCGATATAAAAGAAGGAAAAAGCTGTAATGCTTAATGAGTCAAGCTCCTTTAAATACTGTTTAACAAAATTGACATTAAAAGCGTAACAAACCGTCGCGATAATAATCAGCGAGGCATATTTTATATTGAACGAAAAACCGAAATCTCCGCTCACATTGATCAAACCCAACGCCCCTACAAGCCCGATCATCACTCCAACCACATTGAACCATTTGGCTCGTTGCTTAAAAAAAAATAAACCAAGGATCAATGTAAATAAAGGCGTTAACGAATTAAGGGTGCCGGCCAGCGAACTGTTGATCCCCGTTTGAGCAATTGCAAACATAAATGCCGGAACAAAACTGCCCAGTAATCCTGCGATAAAAAGATGAATTCCTGTTTTACGCGAAATTTTTCGGAAACGATGTAGTGCAATGGGGCTTAAAAACAAAAAGGTAATGCAAATCCGCAACAATCCGACCTCCACCCCCGAAAAGTAAAGCAGCGATTTTTTGATGAGGATGAAAGAACTTCCCCAGGTTAAAACCAACCCAATCAGTATAATCCACGAAAACCATTGATTGCTGATACCTTTCATGCAAATGAATTAAGGTTGCAAATCTAGCTAAATATTAAAGCGTGTGGCAGCAATTTCTTCCGGAGGCTAAGATGATCATGGCTCAATGATCATTGAGTCTCCTCCGAAAAGTCTTAAACATCTAAATCCCCTAAAGGAGACTTTAAATAGTTCATTGATTTTCAATGAGTTCCCCTTTAGGGGTCAGGGGTAAAGGAGTTGAAAATCAATGAACTCGAACTTTTCGGAGGGTACTCATCATTTAATTGTTTTTCCAGATCAAAACAAAGGCCGCAACTTAATTATGGGTTCTTATTAAGAATTATCTTCTACTTTTGTGGTGGCATTTTTTTTTGATCAGTTAAGAAATCAATTGGTTGAGGTTTTGCCGGGTGGAATTGTAACTAAGTCGTTGATGGAAGAGGCACAGTTGAGGTATATTGATGGTTTAAAAGCCGGCGATAAGAAAATATTCGAGGAGCTATACCGCGAATATTATTCTCCTTTGTGCTTTTACTGCCTCCGTTTTGTGGGCCGGTCCGAAGAAGCAGAGGAAATTGTGCAGGGGGTATTCTTCAAGGTGTGGCTAAAACGCGATGAGCTTCATATCAATTCCTCAGTAAAATCGTATTTGTATCGGTCCGTTCAAAACTATGCCCTGAACTATCTCACCCTGCAAAAATCCAGGGGACGGCATAAGGCAGACGATTACTCCGAAACGGAGGAGCCCAATATCAACGGACTGGAGTTGATGGAAGAAGCAGAATTGGATGTGCGGATTAAAGAGGCCATCTCTAATTTGCCCGAACGTCGACGCATCATTTTTGAGTTGAGCCGGTTTAGTGATTTAAAGTACCACGAAATTGCCGAGCAGTTGGAGATTTCGGTAAAAACAGTTGAATCCCAGATGGCAAAAGCCTTACAAAGCTTGCGTGAAGCATTAAAAGATTACTTGCCAATGCTTGGTTTTCTGTTTTTTATTATATTGCGCCAATAAAATTTAAAAAAAAGTTGCATCATCAATAGGGGTATATGAAGTTTTGATTGTCTCATGAACGGCAAGAATATAGTTTAGTGAAAAAAGAGATTGAACATATCGAATTAATTACCCGGGTTTTGTCCGGAAATTGCACTGCATCCGAAAAAGCAACTTTGGATCAGTGGATCGGCATGTCAGTTGAAAACCAAAACAATTTCCTTTCCTATAAAAGCACCTGGCTCCTGGCCGGAAGTGCCGCCCCTCAATCCAGCTTCAATGTGGATAAGGCATGGGATAAGCTAAACATGACCATATCATGCGTTGAAAGTGAGCCCCTGGTCGATACTCTGGAGAAGAAACCTTTGTATTTGACCCACTATCAGATTGGTTTTTATCTAAAACGCATCGCTGCCGTCCTGGTATTTGCTTTTGGCTTGTTCTACCTGTTTAACCAAAAACCACAACCGGAATTATTAACAATTGCATCTTCGGAATCCATTGATGTACCTGCAGTACTTCCCGATGGGTCGAAGATATATTTAAATCACAATACCTCTGTCACTTATCCCGAGGCTTTTGCCTCCGGTCAGCGGTTGGTTGATTTTAAAGGTGAAGGCTTTTTCGAAATAGCCCATAACCCCGCCGTACCCATGATCATTGAAACAGGCAACTTACGGGTGAAGGTCTTGGGAACAACTTTTGATTTGGTGAATTACGAAGAAAGCAACGAGATCGTGCTGTATTTGCAATCAGGTAAAGTGTTGTTCTACTCTGTCGATCCTCTGGATGGTGCCGTGGTAGAGCAATTAATGCTGAATCCCCGCCAAATGGGGGTTTATAACAAGGTTACCGGATCGTTGTCAAAAGCAGATTTCGTTAGTAATAATTTCCTGGCCTGGAAATCCGGTAAACTTGAATTTGTTAAAACTCCCCTCTCTGACGTATTTGAAGCCTTGGAAAAAACCTATGGTATTCAGGTGAACTCAACAACCATGCACTGCGATAACAGATTGTTAACCGCCACTTACAGCAACGAAACTGTTGAAAGTATTTTCGAGTCGATCAGGGTTATCTTTGGAATCAATTACTCCATCGATGGAGAACAGGTAGACCTTCAATAATTCCACTTCCTTTTTCTGACCTGTTTTGAGGTCAAATTTTTTATACTTTAGCACTCGAAAAAAAAGCTTTCTTTCTGCTAATTTGTGTATGAAAATGGTATCTGGTTTCAATCAATATTCCTTAATAACAAAAAGACCAAAGCAGCGTACAGGTGTGGATTTTATCTGCTTCAGGCTGACTGTTTTATTTTGTTTATTTGCTTTCAGCCCTGTCAGGGCACAGGAAGACGAAGCGGGAGTGATCGACTATTTTTCGGTGACAAACCAACCCATGTCGGAGGTCATCACCCAGCTCTCCATCAAATGCAATTTAAACTTCACCTATGATGCAAGCGATCCATTGATGGATCAGGTGATCTCCTTCGAGGTCCGGAATATCTCCCCTTACGGTATTTTGTCAGATTTATTGGCCAATACCCAACATACCTTTAAAAAAATTGGGAACCAGGTTGTTATCTATAAAAGGGATGTTATAGATCAGCTTACCGCTCACGAGGGAAACCCTCCTGTTAATAATCCGGTCATGCCTGAAATTGAAATTCCCATCGTGACATCTCAACCAAATGTGCTTCCTGCATTTAAAATAGATACAATTTTTGTAAAAGACACTATTTTTCGCATCGATACCATCAGGATAGTGGACACGGTATACGTGGCAAAAAAGAACAATTCAGCAGTCATCCAGACAATACCGGTCCTATCGGTCGATCATTTTCAAAATAGCACCTACCGACAACCTGGATGGGCGATTGGATTGTCGGGTTCACCCATGGCATCTGATTTTTCGTTGGTAAATATGCAAAGGGGATGGTCGTTGCGTAATTTCGCGGTGGATGCCAACCTGGCCCGCAACCAAAAGCGCTGGGCTTTTTCGGTTGGGATTCAAATAAGTCAGTTTGCACAAAAGTTCGATCATCAGTATGATATTTCAACCGGAGGGTATTACCTGCAAGATACCCTGGATGTGTATTATACCGTTATTGAATTCGATACAGCCTGGTATTATGTAACCGATTCCGTGTGGCTTCCACTCAATAGTCAGTCCTATCACTTCGACCGGATCAACCGGGTAGGTTATGTGAGCGTGTCGGGTGATGTGGAATACACTTTTTTTCACAGGCCGGCGTTCAGTATGCATGGTAAGGTGGGCGTTTTAGTCAGTGTTTTGGCCTACCGCCATGGGGTGATGATAGATGATGACAATGTCCCGCTGGGAACTAATTTTGGAGACCTGGTCTTTTCCTCCCCTGTGGTGGGGTTGACAGCCGGAGTGGGCAGTCGACACAGGTTAGGTGAAAAGATGGATTTACTCATCGATGCGTTTTATTTGCAATACACCTCCAGCCCCATTCCCGATCATGTTGACTTTAAACCCATTTCGGCCGTCGGCCTTTCATTTGGTTTGCGTTACTACTTAAATTAGAACTTTAGTTGATGAAAAAACAATGCCTAGCTGAGATGAACAAATTAACCCATTGGATGGCCCGTTTGGCTGCTGTGGTCGTTTTTTGTTTTTTTGTTTTTTCATCTGCCTTTGCCGGAGATGTGATTGTGGGCGGAAGCCTGACGGAAGATCAAACCTGGACACCCGACAACACCTATATAATAGTACAGGATTTGCGTATCGGATTAAATATCACTTTGACCATTTTGCCGGGAGTAACGGTGAAGATAGACCAGGGGAGAGGGATCCATGTTTGGGGAGGCAATTTTATCGTTGGCGATCCATTGGGGGTTGATCAGGATACGGTCCACTTTACGGGAAATTATCGTTCATCTCGTGAAGGCTGGAAATGGAAGGGAATATTAATTCAGGGTGTAGGGGATGAAAATACCATCCGAATTTTTTGTGCCGATATTCAGGATGCCGAAATAGCGGTAGATGTACTGGATGCTGGATGGGTTGCCGTGTTGAATTCGACCATCAGGCAAAACCAGCAGCTTGGAATAAAATTGACAAACTGTTCACGGTGCCTTATCCAAAATTGTGTGATCGATCAAAATTACGATGGCATTGAAATGGTGGCGACAGGCAATCAATTCAACACCAATAACTACATACTGGATAACCGGATCATCAATACAAACCACAACATTTATTTATTGAAAGAGGCTGATGGAATATTTACCCTTAACCTCATTGCAAACAACCTGATTCAAGGAGCCAATAACGGCATCTGGATGGATAACAACGATGAAGGTTTGTCATCGGACAACATCATTTCAAATAATTATTTTGTCGCCAATGGTTCCGGATTTGGATTTGGTGTTTTGTTGGCTTTTGATTCCACCCAGGTATCAAATAATATTTTTTGGCTCAATAATTCTGCTTTGATTTTTGATCCGGAAGGTTCAACCAGCCATATTACCGGAAACAGTTTTTATCAGAACAACCGAGCCATTCAGATAGGAAGAGGTTCCTACGGTGATTCTATCATGACCAATACCTTTTCAGCACAGCATTTTTCCGACTTTGAAACAAAAGAAACCAATGGAACGGTGTTCTCATACAACAACCTTTTCCCTGCCAGTTTTCAACAACCTGTTGCTTACAACCACTCTTCATTCGACATGTCGGTGAAAGAGGTGTATTGGGGAACCGCCGAAGAAGCCCTGGTCGATTCCCTTATCTGGGATTATCAGGACAATCCGGCACTCGGCAAACTCTACCGGATTCCATTTCTTGCCGAACCCGACACCACCTTCCCAATTTCGCCTCCCACGGGAGTAATAAAACAATGGGTCGGTGATCAGGTGAAGCTCTCCTGGGAGTTCAATCCGGAAAAAGACCTGAAAGGTTACCGGGTTTATTCTGGTGGGTTCGAATATTACCATTTTGGATCAACTCTTGATGTGGGTCATCTCCAAACGGTATTCATCGATGCCTCTGTTTACGATTCCATTGCGGTAACAGCCTATGATGCCGGAGGAAATACTGAAAACGCTCAACTGGCCGGTTTCGAGAGCCCCTTTTCATTCGCCTCCTATTTCCCTTATGCCGGTGAGAATAACCAATATTGTATCAGCCAGGCTCAGATTCAATTAAATAACAGTACAGCTCCTTTTTCTTACGAGCAGTTGTTATGGAAGACTTCAGGAGATGGTACTTTTAACAACCCAACCATGCTTCACCCTACCTATTTTCCGGGTACTCAGGATTTAAGTGTTGGCACGGTAGTATTGTCAATGAATGTGTTTAAGGAAAGTAAGTGGCTTTCCGACAGCCTTGAGTTATCTATCCTGGAGGACGTGATCGTGTTGGCCGGGAACGATACCACCATTTTTGTTGATGATTCATTGAATTTAGTTCAGGCAGAAGAAAGCAATGCCAGCAATCTATTTTGGACAAGCAGCGGGGATGGAGTTTTTGTTGATGATACCCTCCTCCATACAACCTATATTCCCGGAATTATGGATAAAGCCACCGGGGTTGTCGAGCTGACGCTTATGGGGCAAAATGTATGTGGTGAACAAACAGGAACCCTGACCTTGACCCTTGTTCCCCGGTTTACCATCCATGGCGCTGTTTGGCAGGATAGTCAAATAGCTGAATCATGCGCCATTGTGGCTTTCGATCAGTTCTCTTCTCCCAGTCGTGCCGCCAGTATGGTGAATACCGATGATGCCGGCAGGTTTTTATTCGATCGCCTGGTGCCTGGTGAATACCTCTTATATGCTGTTCCTGATACCTCCCTGAAGGATAGTTTTTTTCCGGGATATTATGTTGTTTCGCCCCGATGGCAGCAAGCCTACCTTTTAAAGTTGGATGCCGATATTTATGATGTAGATATACTTTTGCCACCACTCGATTACTTATTACCGGATGGGAATGGGAAAATTTCAGGGCATTTTGTGAGCAACACCTTTTCCGCCTATCAACACGATGTTTACACACGGTCGTGGTTCGAGCCTGACATGCCTGAAATTCAGCTCAATGAAGGACAATCGAATATCACTATTTTGTTGTACACATCCGGCCGCGAAAAAGTGCTCGACTACACCTTGACAGATGCAAATGGAAACTTCTACTTTAATCACCTGCCTATGGGTAGTTATGTGGTAGATGCCGAAAAAGCAGGATACCTCACCGTGGTGTCCCCTGTTATCACGTTGACCCCGGAAAATCCGGTCCGCAGCAATTTGGAACTTTTAGTCGACCAAAAGAAAATAAGCATACAAGCCCCCGGAGATGTTAACCCTGTCACCCGGGATGA
>Ga0210046_1000556_pt1 | contig 35285 bp, 25 predicted proteins | sample CryGeyCG2114_250_FD_185461 | JGI IMG/M metagenome (GOLD analysis project Ga0210046, IMG submission 185461) | Groundwater microbial communities from aquifer - Crystal Geyser CG18_big_fil_WC_8/21/14_2.50 (SPAdes) (version 2) | ecosystem: Environmental > Aquatic > Deep subsurface > Groundwater ...
TAAGTATGATCTATTCTAAGTCTTGTATTATAAGTAGGTTTACCTTTTTCCAAAAAGCCATCTGCTAACATTATACCTATGATTGATTCCTTTTGCTCCTGTGTTAGTTCATACTCTTTTTTGTACTCTTTAGTGTATTTACTGGTTTCAGGTATTTTACTATAAAATCTTTTAAATACACATAAAGGATAAGTGATATAGTATATATAAGAGGTATAGTAAGGATATAAAAAATAGTATGAGTAAAAAATGATAATAATAACCAAAATATAACAATTATGCTATAGTTTTATAACAAAACCTTGGACTATATCTTTACCCCTATATCCTGTTTTCTTCCCGTAAGCTTGCGGGAAGAAACCCTTTTTTATAGATATAGTAGGGTATTCCACGTATAGTCTCTGAGGATCTCACTAAGACATATTGTCCTTTGATTTCCTGCTGATTATTATAAGCAAAAGGGCTTATACTTTCCAGCATACAGTGGAATAATAATTTATGAATTTAAATCCATAAACGGCCGAGAATGGACCTACAAACATTAATAAATAGTTATTTGCTGTAACTAATATAACCATCATAAATGTGAACAAGCTTAAATAGCTAAAGAACCTTTGATTGTGCTTTTTATTAAATTTGTCATGCAATTTGTCTAACTCAGGTTGCTTATGGAATGGTCTGGGAGAAAAATCTCTTCTAAAAACTAAAGTTAAATTATAAGTTAAAAGAATAGATATTTATTATATAAATTTATTTAGCTGATTTTTTTTTTCTTTTGCTCATGGTTATAGTGGATTTAGGCAAAAAAAATAATGCAAACCCGCTGTATTATACCAGCTAAGCTTACTTCCTCATTACTCTACCTCAAACTTCTACCGCTATTCATACCTAATTTAATTTCTCGTATAGAATTCATACCTTCAACCGTAAGGTGCGAACGATTAACCATTAATTCATGAATTTTACATCAGTCATGGTAATCTTTAGATTTAACACCAATTAAAGGATTTTCCTTAAACAGAGGAATTATTCTCTCGGTAATTAAGGAAAAATCTACTATACTTAAATGAACACCCGAGTTAGTATATTTATATATCTTACCTCCACCTAAATAGCCAACTATTTTTTCCATCAATTTAATATCTATAAGGTGTTGGGTTATTCTAAATCTTAACTGAACTCTATAACCAGTTTTATTATTTGTTTTAGGTGTACGAACGTCGAAGTTTCCTTCAGCACTAACAAAACCTGAAAGCCAAGAAGAGTTTATAATTGGATTGTCACAATAAATGACGGATCTATCTATTACTCTATATCCAGGAAACTCTCATTTTAATTTATCGGATAAACCTAAATTCATGGATGCTTTTAGATTAACTATTTGATTTAAACCTTCAACAGTAAGATGAGCTTTATTATTAATTAAATATATTATCTGTTTAAAAAAAAATAAATCTACGGATTTTTGAGTTAACAATGGATATTTATCTAAAAGAAGAATAAGTTTATTTAAATCTTCAATTGAGCTAATCATGTAATTAACAAACTCTCCTTTCCGAACTAAATAGATGGCACCAGCACCACCCAATAAAAGCTGTAACTTATATAATACATCATAATCTTTTATGTGTAAACCTAGTTGAAATTTAGGTTCCACACGTCAACCCAATTTTCTTTTTGCGTTTTTAACTAAGAATATAGAAAAAGAACCTTCTCCATCTATTAAACCAGACCAAACCCCAGGATTTACCCCAGTAGATGTAGAATAATTTACTTTACCCTTTCTTAACTTGTCCCCTAATGGGCTTAGATATACGTAACCTCTAACTTTTGGACATTTATATAAATGTCCAAAAAAAGTAGGTAGAGGGGAGACAGGTTCAAGACAGAATTGTTTAGACGGGATTTTAATACGTGAGCTTCAACATATTTGATGGTTGAAGCCGTGGTTTATACCACTGTTTCTTTCAAAACTCTTTAGAATACACCTTAAATCAGTTAAATTTTACTTAACCGATCAACTGCCGTCTACTCTTTGCTCTTTTACAACTTTATTGTTTAATATTGTTGATTTAGATCCGCGATTGTCCATTTTGTTTTCACAAATCTTAAGGGTTGTTACCTTATCTGAGTAATTACTTCAGCCACATATAATTTTTCAACTACAGTTTGGTACCTTAAGCTTTAGGAGTTCCCCGGAATTTGACAGTTTATCCCCACAGAAACGTTTTCCCTCAACGTAACCTCGAGGATCCTCACTCATATAACCTATAGAATAGATATGCACTAAAGAAGAAACTATTAAAACAGGTATAAGCATAGAAACTGTTAGTGAATCAAAATGAAATCCTCAGGATACATTTAATGATTCAGAATCAATTCATCTGAATACCTCTATGGATACAGGTATATTATTTAACCCAACTTCAAAGAAAGCTAAAACAGCCAATATTGTTGTAGTTACAACAGCTGTACATGTAATTATTTGTGCTCCTGATACTCCGATTTTTCTACCAAAAAAACCAGAAGCTATTGATCCTAATAGTGGTAAGATAATTATAGCTAGATACATTATTTAAATTCAATACTAATACTTCCTCTTAATCTATAAAAAGCTACTAAAATACCTAGACCTATCGCAGACTCTGCTCCGGCTATGGCAATAATATAAATAGCATACGTTTGACCTAATATATCATCAAAGCTAAGTGAACTAACCAATACTAGAAATGTAATAGCTAATAGCATTATTTCTATTGAAATAAGCATTAATATTATGTTTTTTCTGTTTAAAACAAAACCTAAAATTCCTATTGTAAATAAAATTAGTGATAAATTCATTGTATTAAAAAAAAGATTAATATAGGTTTGACAAGAAATAAGTGATTCAAACACTTAACCTTATGCTTTTCTTATAACTATTAACTCCGCAGCCCCAGTCTTCTTTCTGAAAGAACGAAGACGCCAGGGCTAAAAAGGGAAACCGTATGCTCTTCTAGTCCCAGAGTGGGACTGACCTTTAGGTCTGGCCCTGAAGGGACCATCCCCAAAGGATAGAGTTAATCTCCTTTTAATTTTTCCTCCCCGCAAGCTTGCGTGGTATATTTTATATGTTTTGCTTAAATCACCAGCAAATTTTGGCAAAACAAAATCTTTTTATTTTTTTTTGTAAAAGGGCTTTAATAAACCTAAGTTCATCTTCTCCCTGTAATTGCTTTAGAAATATAAATCTAAAGTGCAATTTTCCACCAAATAAACAGCCCCCTTATTAATATTTTATTTGGTTTGCTTAAGTCACCTACAAATATTGGCAAAACCATATCGAATATTTAGTACTAAAAAGAATTTATCTACTGGGATATGTTATACTATTCCGTAAGGTAATTACTTTTCATAACATGTTAATTGTACAAAACAATTATTTTAATAAAATCTATCTATAGTTATATAGAAAGGTTTCATCTTACTATTGTTCTTGTAATCAAAATAATAATTTCTCTAAAGATACAGATTCTACAACAATAGGCATAGAACTGTGTAAGATACCATAAATTGCTCAACTGAGCATAGAATGTTCCTAATCAGTTAATAAGAACAGCAAATTGTTTCAATCTACCAGGATATGCGTCACACTTAACCCCTAATGCAGGAATGGCCAATTAGTTAATCTCCATATGTAAGAATCCAAATTTACTAATTAAATTCTAATGCATATTTTACATAGGAACAAGATAGAATAAAAAAAACTTGAATAAAGGCAATAACCATCTAATATACATCATACATTGGTTAAAATCAACTACTAAAGAAGGAAACACCGGGCTGACGTGTAAGAGTATCCTCAAAATGTCTAACCCCTATGAATTCTTCTTCATAATTGTCTTTTATAATAGCAGATCTATGTGCATCCTTAAAGATGGCTATAGCCTCATTTTTATCTTTTGAGATATATTCATGTAATACTTGAGAAAGAGCGGAAGCTTTCTCGTTTTCAGGACCCTCCCTGCTAAGAGCATTAGCTACAACTTCTAATTTTTTTTTTTCAGCCAATGGTGTTCAATGTGCTGGAAATTTGTGATAAGCTCTCCTATGTGCTTCTTGAAATTTAGTAGTAAACATTTCATAGGAAACATTTGGCATAGTAGCATATTGCTCTCTTAAGGTAGTACTAATAACAAACACATACCCACTTCATGAAGGTGATGAAATAACTACCAATGGTAACACTATAAGTAAAACTATTGTGACTAAATCATATGCTATAGATCTATCTAATAAATTAAACAGATAAGAGTTTTTAAAATATTTGTCTCATACATATTTAGATAAAAGGTAAGTTATTAAATACCCGACAAAAAGAAATAAAAAATACTTAAATATAATATTAGCAATAAATAGCTCTATAACAGAATAGAAAGGTGATTTAATTAAACGTAGTACCACACAAAATAGTAAAAAATTTCATTTAACTTTCAATAAGCTAATTAATATATTGCTTAATATAGCACCAAAAAAAGGGATATTTATCTGAAATCCGCTTTTTAGGGTATCCTTGTAAAAATAAATTAATCCTATAGATATATGAATAAGAAAAACTCAAATCAACAATGCAAAGCAAGTGTGATAGTATCCTACGTTATCATAGGGAAAGAAATTTGCTCAACCCTTAGGCGCATCACATGTAACTGTATGATGATCAAAAAGGTAAATTAAAGTTAAAACTGAATAATGTATAGCGTCTAATATTGGAGCAGGATATATTCCAAATAAAATAATGATTAATGAGATAAAGAAATTTAAGATTGTAGTTAACGCTATGAATTTTATATTTCTTAATGAAACTCCAATATCCCTATTAATCAGTATTGAAAGTACGACTATAGGAGTTAAAAGTAAAGATAGTAATAACATTTATAAAACAAAAAGAATAAATACCTCGATTTAGTATAGAATGATAATGTATCATCAATACTTTTAATATTCACCATATGTATAGTAAGGTAATAAATTCGGGATAAAAACACACATATATAAAAAAGAATAAATATTGAAAAAACCTAAATCTTTTTATTTAGATCTTTTACTTGATTCACCTTTTTTATTAGAAGAATTTTTTCTAGCTTGTTCTCTAGATTCTTCCATAGCTTTATATAAATCATCTTGAAAAGTGCTGTCCTCAGATGATTCAGATAAGTATTCTGAATCAGATAAGCTATATATACGTTTGTCTACTTTAGACTTACCTTTATCTAAAGATTTGTCTTCTAACATTTCTTCAGATAAAACTTGGTTACCTGCCTCTTCAGCGTTTGGATCTACAAATTTTATATTACTTCTGTTTTTAAATGATTTTCAATGATCTTTTTTGTCTCAAAGATTATTATCTTCAGCGTATTTAATACGTTGTTTTTCGTTAATAATTTCTCTGTTCTTATCATTGTATTCTTTTTTTTGTTCAACTCTATCATTTCGGTTATTTCAGTAGTTATCTTTAGCTTTAATTTTTAACTCTTCCCGGTGTATTTCACTATATACACTAGCTGTTTCTTTAATACGTTGGTCATTGACCTCCCTATATTTTTTTTGATAGTCTGAGTGTAGTTCCTTATGAGCTTCTCTGTGTTCAGCTCTTTTAGATAAAATATACTCTTTATTTTCCTCATAGTATATTTTTTTATCATCTTTATTGTAAGGACTTTTATAGTTAGTTTTATTTTTTCATTTAGCACTTCTCTCAGCATTTTTAATCTTAGTATTTTTAATTTTTTCGTTGAATGCCTTTTTTTCATTTTCAGATAAGTCTTCAAATTTTTCAAGCTCACGCGCTTTTTTTAGTTTTTTAGCATCGTCTTTTTTACGATTTGAAGCTCTCCGTTTTTCTTGATCCTCAGGAGACAATTCAGACATAGGGACCCAACGCTTCCTTTTTTTAGATTTAGAAAAATCCGTAGTATTAACAGAACCATCATTACCATCAGGATTAGGACTTCCTTCAGGGTGATTATTTCCTGACCCACTGTTATTTGTATTTTTTCCAGATTCTCCGGTCATTTTTAGAACAAAATTTCAAACTTTTAATAAAAAAGGCATAATTATTTTTATTAATATACAGTCTAAAAAATAAAAAATCAAACATGAATTAACTAAGGAAGTAATATCTAACAACATTTTGTACAGTATAGGATAATTAGCTTCAATTCAAGTATTTTTAGTTAAATATTCTTTAAGAAATGTATTTAATAAGAGTAATGTAAATAGGGTTAAATTAGTGTTGTTTATATCGTATAATATATAAAAACTTATTAGATATCCCATGTTTTTAGATAGACTACCATTCAATATAGCTAAATATTCACTATGTAAATACAGCAAAATGGAATAAATAACGGGATATCTGTTTTCTAGTTTTACATGCAATTTAAAAACTGCTAAATAAAGATAGTAGTTAAACCTATCTAAATTAGTAAACAAATAGTCCATAACTTTGTATAAAGCAGGGTATTTATTAAATAATTTTTTTCATTGTCTAGTTAAATAAAGTTGAATTTGATTTAACATTAAATGTTTACCAACCGATAATATATTTTTGTATAATGTTTGTAATAATAAAGTTTTCATGATTTAAATTTAAAATAATGGATCACTAACGTAGTCCTTACCCTTCCACCTTTATAATGGTTTTGCTATAGTAAGCAAACCAATATATTTAGCTCCGTGACTCACGGCACATTACCCAATCGCCTAGTAATTTTAGTTGAGGACCGAGCAAGTAGTGCGTTCTCGCCCTCCAGTCAAAATTTACTTATGTATTACCTAAAGTAATATATCCCCATAATAGTAAATATGACCCTTCATGACATAGCGGAACTAGTATGAAGGTGTTTACCCCTGTCGTATAAACCTTTATATTAAAGGAAAAACAACAGTGACTCTCTAGCCTACTCCAACCATAACTCGTACTATAGCATACAATCCATATTAAAAATATATAAATATATATAATATATAAATATATCTGATACGTCTGGTATGTATATTATCTTATTTCCGATTCAATAACCATGTTTCTGATGCCAAACATACCAAGTCAACGTTTACCTTAATTACTCCATTGTCGGTGAGCCGTTACCTCCATTTTCTCGTGTTTCCTAAAAAAGGCACTGCGTAGTCAGTCAGTCATAATCTTCATATCCAGCAAGCCAATGCAACCAACAGTTTCAAGTAGCACGACAAGGCAAACTACTTTAGCTATTGATTTACGAAACGATTGTTATATCGATTCATATGAAAAATTTTTTTCAGTACAACCTAGTATAGAAATCGGAAAGGAATATTTTCTTTTTTCCAGTTCGTACTTAAAGAGAATTAGCAACTCCAAAATCGGAAATCCACTAAGTCTCTTCTATAATGTATAAGAATAAATAAGTTACATATCTATTCTTATACATTACTATGTATTTTTATAATGTATCTATGTATTTTTATAGTGTATCTATAAAAATACATTGCTATTTATTTTTATAATGTATAATTATAAATATGTTATCACATATCTATAAAAATACATTACTATTATTTTTTATAAAAACTATCTATTTAGTAATAAATTATCTTTTTTTATATATATTCGAATAAAAAGGGTGTTTAACCATTATAATGAAACAATATACTTTTCATCCTTTTTCCCATTGTTTATTTTTTTTTCTAGTAATTTATGTTAAATTACTAGAAAAAATTAGCGAGTTATCCCTTTGCCCTTAGATAAAGATATAGTATGCAAATAGTAAAAAAAAGTATGATTTGAAAACTTAACTTTCTGTGTATAAAACAGATGCTATGCTCTAACGAATGGAGCTAATTTATTTTTTATTTTTGTGGGGCTTTACCCAGATAGTTTAGCTATGCATTAGTCTCCCCCCCCCACAATTGCTTATTACAAAGACGTAACTACAATTTTCCAGCTTAAATATAATTATATTCACACTGGGATTTGTTATACTATCTTATAAACGTCTGTTTGCCTTTCATAACAAGTTTATTTAAAATAACTATGATTTTATTAAAAAAATAGTTATTCTACGTTTTATTTTCCTTAGTATTCCTACAAATACAGCGATTATCTGAACAAAATACTTAACTGTTACAACCCGTACACACTGTACCTCTGCGTGGGTCTAGTGGGTCTTGAATAACAGGTCTACGGCCGCTACATCTAGCATCCTTATAAAGGAGATAATCTTCATGACCCCTAAATGTCTACGCTGGATTATACTGTGATTGCAGCGAGATTGAGTATTAGATCGTGCCTGTAGTGCTAGTAATTTTTTATAGAGTGGTGAATTATTAGTTGATAATAAATCTAAAAAACCCAATAATAACACATACATAATAACTAAATAGTATATAATCTTAGATACTATTAGATTTACCGTATCTAAGCTAGCACTATTTTGAAAATAAATACCTCAAACTTTAGGAGCATCACTGCTGATTAGACTAAAACCTAAAGAGTAGATTAATGTATATACTGTATAGTGCACAGCGTCTAAAATTGCAGCAGGATAAATATCAAATAATACAGTAGATACTTCTAATAGTAGTAAGACTGTAAATTCTCTTTTAGTTAAGTCTGGTATACTAAAAGTAAACATTCTTGAATAAACAATCTTATTAGGATTGTATAGTGATCTAGCCATATCTTTTTCTTCTATACCTAGCCAACGGTAAAGAGTAAGTATTTAATGTGTTAATCTTTTTTCATTTTAAAAGAATAAAATCTTCCGGTCTATGCCGGTAGTCTTATACAATTTTGCGGTTCTCCCCACAGTCGTACGCAGCTACAACAAAATTTATTTGATCGCTGTTTCTAAGGATATAAACCTAGATGCAACAAGCCACAGGGGAGACTAGGCATTTCCGTATAACGCACTGCTGACTTTTTTCACCGGAAGGATTATCTTTACCTATTGTTAAGCCACCCTACAGCCTCCATCTACCCTAAAGCCTCCATCTACCCATTACAGCCCCTTTCAGTTTAAGTATTTCCGCTGATTAGGTGACATTAGTCTTATTCTTAAGTATCCGGCTAGAAGGAGGAAACCCTAGACCTTCTCTTATACATAAATCAATTATGTCTTTTAAAGTAGTGATGTTGTAGGATTAAGTAAATCTAATAGTTCCTAAAGCTCAATCCAAACTCCACCAACCGCAAAGGAAAGTCAGGCAAGAGGCGTCCTCTCGCGTAAGTTATTTGGAAGATAAAACTTCTAAGCTATATTGTAGTTATTGGGCTTTAATATTAATAGGTGAATCATATATTAATCTTCTCCCTTATTTGCTCTTTACTAACTTTTTTTTCATTTATTGTAATAGTTTTTTTATTCATGACTGAATAAAAAGAACAAAAAGATGAAAAAAGTAAATGTAATTGCAATTTTCCAGTAAATAAAAAGTATTTATATTCCGGGATTTGTTATACTATTATGTAACAGCGTTACCTTTCATAACAAGTTAATTGTACAAAACAATTATTTTAATATAATCTATCAATAGTTATATAGAAAGGTTTCATTTTACTATTGTTCTTGTAATCAAGATAAGAATTTCTCTATAGATACAGATTCTACAACAATAGGCATAGAACTGTGTAAGATACCACAAATTTCTGAACATTGACCATAGAATGTTCCTAATCTATTTATAAGAACAGAAAATTGATTTAATCTACCAGGATATGCGTCACACTTAACCCCTAATGCAGGAATAGCAAATGAATGTATAACATCTGCAGCAGTAAGAATAAATCTAGTGTGTGTAATTTCAGGTAGGATAACTCTGTTATCTACTTCTAACATTCTTAACGCTCCATCTTCTAAATCTGATTCAGGTACTAAGTAAGAATCAAACTCAACAAAATCTCCATCACTATTTAAGAAATCTGGGTATTCATAACTTCAATATCATTGGTGACCCTCTGCTAATACAGATAATGAAGGATCTGTAACTTCATCCATTAAATATAGTAATTTAAAAGAAGGGAAAGCTATTAATACTAAGATTAGTGCAGGTGTAATAGTTCATATAAGCTCGATTAGTGTACCATGGTTAAGATATTTGTTACTTATAGGTGATTTAGAGCTATCAAAATTTCTAATAATAGCTCCTTGTATTCAACCTACACTAAATAAAATAGCAACTAAGTAGTACATAATATTATCATGTAATTCTACTAGCGCTTCCATTTGTGGGCTAGCACTATCTTGGAAGTAAAGTCCTCAAGCTCTAGGTGCATCACATATAAATTCGTTTGATATAGTAAATAAAAAGCTTATTCCTAGAAAAAGAGAACTTAATATACCACTACTTTGTAATGGTAAGCTAGTGAATGCGTGAGGTTTAGGTGGGCTATGTAATGCTCATTCTAATCCTGGAGCACATTTATCTTTAAGTATACGTAAGTAATCACTAAATAATTGAGGAACGGCTCAAGGGTATCCAAAGATAGCTTTACCTTTAACAAGTTGTAAGTATACAATATGTAAGAATAATGCTGTAGCAGCTACAGAGATTATAGAACCGATACTACTAATAAAGTTTCAACCTGTAAAAGCATCAGGATAATCACTAATTCTACGTGGCATACCTTGTAACCCTAAGAAATGTTGAGGGAAGAAAGTTAAATTACACATTAACTGTGGACTATATCATAACACTAAACCAATAGTTTAATGTTTCTTTCGTGTAGTCTCTGAGGATCCCCTTTTTTTATAAAAATGGATTTCCTGCTGATTGTTTAGATATACTTAACATTTTTACTGGTTAATTACAAAAGGATATTATTTAAGGGTTGAAAAAAAAGAACATAGATATGTTCTTTTTTTTTACCCTCGTATAAAAGTTGTAATTATGTGCAGTAGTTAAGCCTTATGAAACTTTCCAGCATATAGAAAGATGAAAAAGGCTAATTAACTAATAAGGGCCGTTGTTACGAGGTTTAGATTGAAACATTCAATATTCATCTTTAATATTTATGTATTGATTATTATCTAGATTATCTTTGATAGTTGTTCATCTTGTTTTAAAATATTGTCTAACCGCGTTTATAGAAGGAAAAATTAATTCATTATTTTTTTTATCATAACAATAAACAAATTTACCACCTATACCATATTGGGCTGATAATTTTCCTTTTAAACTTTTTTTAGTATGAGAGTTATTGATATAAAATTGTTTAATACCTTCGCTAATAGCTTTTTTTGTATCCGAAGAAGATATATATCCATATTTTGGATGATTTTCTTTTCTGAAAAGTTCTTTTAGTTTTACTATTGTTTCAATTTTATGTGTAAAACCTTGGGAGCTTCCCGCTATTTTCAATATATTATACTTAGGTTTATAATGATCTATTCATTTTTGTTCCAACTTTATAGAAGTAATAACATCTTTTTCACAAAATTCTAATATAGCTAAAGAAAAATTATGTAATCCATATTTTCTCATCGATCTAGCCAATATTGTTTTCATTTTATCCGTACTCGCAAAATAAAAATGACTAGTCATTCTTTTAGTTAAATTTAGACTACTACCTACATATAAATCATTAGTTAATTTATTAATAAACATGTAAACTCCAGATTTATGCCTTAGTTTACTATATATATCCCTTTTACTTTTTTTTATATCATTAAAATACAATACATAATTATTAGCCTCGGCGTCTTCATCTTCTAAAGAAGATGAAGACTGAGGCTGCGGAGCCGGTGAATTATTGTTAGGAGTAATACCCCCATGTTCATCTAAACCATTTAATCCCTTATTTCCTTCGTTATTTTTAACCCCTGTGAATAAAACTCAGAAATGAGCTTTAGAGTAAAGTAAGTTATAATCTAATCCTAAAATTTTAGGAATTCAGAAATATCATCCACTAAATAAGGCAAATACAGCACCCATACTTAAAACATAGTGGAAATGCAAATTTAAAAGTATAGACGTTATTTAATCTATACTTTCCAAATGATGGACTATATCATTATCTAATTTTTTCTACAAAAGGTACTTTTTGTCGTAAAGGATTCTTATATTGAATTCAATCTAATATAAATTCAGAATATATTTTCTAAACTTTCTTTACGTTCATATTCAAATTCTCTTATTTCAATAAACTTTTTAATTTTTGATATTCTATAGAATTTAAAATTTGAATATAGTCTATTTTTCATGAAATATTCGTATAAGAATACCATACCTTTTACGTTTTGGTATTTATATGAGATAGAGTTATGATATTTTCTAAGTAAAACAGCGGGTTTATAGTTCGGTATCACATTATCTAAATTTAGTTTACTACTAAACTCGTTATTTTCAAATTCTAAATTACATTCTATTTCCAGCATAGTTATATACAATTGTACCATCTGTGTCAACTAAACCTGCTAAATAAGGGTTGTTAGCTTCAAGATTGTAATTTGCTTCCTTATAAGCTATGCCTAAATAATCGCAAGATTTTTTTTTAATCCTACTACTTTTAGTCTAATTAAACCATTATTCTTAATTAAAAATAACATTTCCTCTTTTTTACTAATAATTCAGATAGAGTGTGGTTTATTATTATCAGATCTAATTCTACCTTTAAACATATTTTGAATGTAACTTGATATTCTGATATCTCTGTTATGCAATTTAATTCTAATAGTTTTTAAAACGATCTTAGAATTAATATTTCTAATATCAAAGTTACCATCACCGTCTATAATACCAGCTAGTCATTAAAAATTCTTTATTTGAAAGATCTTTACCTTTTGAATTAGATATTTGGCATGTAGTCTCTGAGAATCCTTTACAGTTTTCTGCTGATTGTATGTCCGTATTTATTTATAAATACAGGTTTATTGTCATTTTGACTATGTATAGTTAGAAATTTGAAGTTTCTATAGGCATCTAATTTAAAAAGATTATAATATACATAGTAAACAACAACCTAAAGACATGGTTTCCAGCATACAGCCAAATGCGGAATAACCTAAAAGATTATTAAGGCCCAATTGAGCAACTACGTAGTAAGTATCATGGAAGGCAATATCCAGTGACGCGTTCGCAAGAACCACACCTGAAAGCCCACCAATAGTAAACATAAATACAAAACCTAATGCAAATAGTAATGATGGTATAAAGTGTAAAGAACCACCATAACAAGTTGCTAATCAGGAGAATATTTTAATTCCAGTAGGAACTGCAATAATTAATGTAGCAGCTGTGAAGTACGCTCTTGTATCCACATCAAGACCTACAGTATACATGTGGTGACTTCAAACTACAAATCCTAAAATACCAATAGAACACATGGCGTAAACCATACCAAGGTATCCGAAAACGCTTTTGTTAGAGTTAGCTGAAATTGTAGTACTTATTATACCAAAACCTGGAATAATTAAAATGTAACTATATTTTGATTAAAGGAATAGCTGTGCATTGTAACAGTCTTTTCTCATTAATACTCAAAAACTTTTATATCTTTGTTAGGACTATATCTTGAGTTGTAGTATTTTCTTCATGACGGTTTATTAAGGATTTAATTATTAGTATTTTAGATAGCCCTTTATCTGTTAAGTATTCTTTGTTTAGTATTAATCTATACACCTTTCTTCATCTTAGATAGCTTATATGCTTTCTAGATTGTAAGTGATATTTATCCAAATATTCTATAACCCTTTTAGCAGAACCGCAATTAGTAGAACCATAATAATATGTATCTTGAGATTTCCTATATCCAATGTTTCCACCTAAGTATACTTTTATCCTATTTAACAATAAATTACTTTTTTGACCTATTTGAAAATTTAATCTTATTTCCGGTTTATTTCTGGTAATACGTTTAATAATTTTTATTTGAAAACTAGCATCCGCATCAGAAAAACCTGCTAATAAGTGGTTATCATCCTTTTTACTTGAATCTATAGTAAAATTAATATTTGGATCTACATACTTAGTATGACTTAATACATTATTAACTACTTGGTTAAATCAGTGTTCTGTTCTTAATTTACCATTTATCAAATTAATTACATTTAACATACCCTTTTTATTAGATACTATTAAAAGGTATGCGTTTTTGTCCTTTACTTTTCTAACATTACCGTAACCTAATTTTTCTTTCAAATAATAGGCTAAAAATGCGTTTGGAGAACTAAAAACGATAATTAATTGTTGAGCTTTACTAAAATGACCATCCCCATCTATTAATCCTGCTAGATAATAACCTAATTGTTCATTATTTAGAGGCTTCAAATGTTTAGGAACGTGATCTGATACACGTTTAACATTTTCTATATTTACTACAACTCCGTCGCGTAGAGTCTCTGAGGTTCCATTATTTATATATATAATGTTACCGGCTGATTTCCTTCATTGTTCTAACTTTTTAACTGTGCCATTTAAGGAGGAGTATTTAGAACTATATAGCGAAGGGGTCCCAGCATACAGCAACGTTAAGAAGCCTACATACGTAACTTCAGGATGTCCGAAAAATCCATTTCTTCAAATTTAATTTATCTTTTAAAAAGCCTCTTATTAAATCCGGGTACCGGTAGTCTAGACTCCAGGCTTGTGTATCATACATCTATGATAGAAGAAACCGACTGTACATTAAGCATCATTTCAGACACCCACCAGTGAACCAGTCTGTAGCGACCTCTTAAATGGCCGACGGTCTTTAAGTGAGGACCTTGTTAACCGTAATTGCACTAGCATCGCTAATATTTTTATTACTTTTCCTTGTATTTATATAATACATTTAAAGTTTTATATAAAAGAATATAACCTTTAAACTTAAGAGTTGCAAGTAATACTTATATATATTAACTAAATCTAAGGTATATTCTTATAAGAATATTCACTATTTCAGATCTTATATCTTTTTACATCTGTCTTTATAGTTTCATAACTTTCACGTTAAACCTTGACTTTTTTTCCCTAGTATTTTGAATTTGTGTTATTTTATTAATTTATCATCTTAGTTTTTTCAATCATTTCCTGTTTTTTTTACTCATCTAAATGATCTTTATTAACAAGATCATTATGAATATCTTTTCATAATTTATAAAGACTTTATAGTGTATAATATTTATTTATAATAAGAGAAGACATCTTTACAATTGTTTACTCCACCTAATCTCAATTCATAAGTATTCTCTTCTGAATGTCTAGAAACAATCCCATTTTTAAATAATACACTGAAATGCTTTAATACTGTTAGATTTATTTCTCACTTTTGAGAAATATTAAAGTTGAAACTAAATCCTGTTTTTTCACCAATTGAACAAGTAAAACAACCTTCTCCGTCAGTAAATCCTGCAAACAATGCATCGTTTAAAGTGGGTAGATTAGGTCTATTATTAACTACTAGAGGTTCTAATAGTATTCTACCTTTAGTAACTCATTTATTAAACCCTTTAATTAAAAGATCAAATGTTTCTTGTCTTTTTGGTAAAACAAGATTACCATTAAATAAACTAACTATAATGTTTATTTCTTTCTTATTTTGTGTTACATATCTACTAGTTATAGCCGATTGAGTTACAACTTTACCAAATCCAATAATTTCTTGTATAAATTCTAAGACTTGTTTATCCGTTGTGTAATAACAAATACCAAATCCCCTCTGTTGTTTACTATAAAATAACCTTCTCCTTCAGTGAAACCTACTAATCAAGTTAAAAAGGTTTCTGAATTTTATTATTTGGCAAATGAGTATAGTATTTTTTATAAAAAGCAGAAAAATCAAGCTTATTGTTTAAATTATAATTAGACATATGTCTTTTAATGATTGGTTGGTTAGAACTAGGAAATATAAATAATGATAACATCTAATGATCTTTCAATACTAGTGTTGAGAAAAGATGTTGGTATAATATAGGATCACCACCACCTGCTACCTCAAAGAATGAAGTATTAAAGTTTCTATCAGTAAGAACCATAGTAATTCCCGTTAAATTTGTTGACCTACTGGATTAAATCCCATAGCTTAAAGTGTTGTTCTTTAAGCTTAAAAAGTTATTAAAACTTAGTGTAGGTACACAAACACTCTCGTGCTTGATCGGACCATATCTTATATTTTTAAGTTGTAGAAGTTTTGTAAATGATCTCAAGTAAAATTTGTTCTGAAATTGTTCATACCTGATTTGATCTTTATTATTTTTTCCTTTCCTTCATCTGTATTATGCTCCTTTCTATCAAACATGTCTACTACTTCCATTCAATCTAATGAATCTAAATGTTTAGTTCCAAATAGAGGAAATTGTAAAAGATAATTTTTAGCATTAATATTACCTTTAAGGTTAGTAGTTCTAACTCTATACTCAGGTTTTGGTTTATCCGATCTTATTTTTTTTACTTCTGTTTCTAAAAACTCAGCAATATGACTTAAAAAATCCAAGTTATCATATCCTTTGTGATCTTCTCGCCTTTGAGATATTTCTAATTTACATTCTAATTTAGGATATTTACCTGAAAGAGTAGTTCTTACTTGAAAAGAAGCGTCTGCTTCTATAAACCCTGACAGTCATGGATTGGAATCTAAAGACTCTTTAGATACAGGATGTTTTTCAATACTGGTTCCTTTATTATTTAAAAAATCAATTAATGCATTAAGACTATGTATTTTAGGTGTTCTCATATTTCCATTTATTAAGGAAATAACTAATAATATACCTTCATAGCTATTTATGGTTAATACATAAGCATCTACCCCTTTCTTTCTAGATAATGAACCTACACCTAACTCTTTTTGAACAAGTAGAGCTAAAGGTAAATCTTTTAAATGAAAAACTATTTGTATAGCGGGGTAATTTAACTTACCTTTAGGGCTTCTTAAAGTTTTTGGTGTTATTATTGTACCATCACCTTCAATAAGCCCAGTTAAATAAGCACTAAAAAGGGATTTATTTAAATTTTTACTATTGTTATCAGTATGAATGCATCTAGCAGTTGTGCATAAAGGAAAGGTCAAAAGTTCCAAACTACAGCAAAAATATTTTGGCGTATAGCCTCTGAGGTTTTCTAAAAAGTTCAAACTTAATAGATTACCTGCTGATTGCGATATACTTTCGTATAACGGTTCTCAGAATACAGCCAAATTTAGAGCCGGCAGATTTAGTTTACCGGCTAGAACAGGTAATGATAATAATAATAAAACAGCTGTAATAACAACTGCTCAAGCAAATAATATTAATTTATGTAATCTTATTCCAGGACTTCTCATATTAAATGTAGTTGTCATGACTAAAAATAGTTAAAATAGTAACTATTTGTGGACTATATCTTAAGCGTATTAAAATACGGTTTTTAACGTGTAGTCTCTGAGGAACCTAATCATAATTAATATTACTTTTGTTTCCTGCTGATTAAGCATAGCTTACAAGATTTTTACTATTAAGTACTTATAAACACTGAGCTGTTCCAGCATACAGTTAAAAATTTTATATGAATCCCATTACAATGTATTTTCTTTCACATATTCGCATAAATATCCTTTATATGCTTTACCTAAATCAATGTGTTTAACTAATGTTACTTGAGAAGCAGATAAACCTTTTTTATGTAAATATTCCACACATTTACCTAAACTAGGTAACACAATAGTGTTTTCTAAATTATCCACACATGTTTATTTAACAGGTTTAGATAAACTATTAAGAGATTTATTTTTATTGTATTTAACTCTGTCCTTTTCCAGCATTAAAGCTAAATCTGTGTCAGACATATCTTTAACCTTAGCAGTTAAAACAGGTTCTCTTAAAAATTTGTATTTACCTAGATAACAAGTACCATGATTTAAATGCTTAGTGAATGTAATGCGATGAATATTAAACTTTTCAATTAAATTTATTGGCTCGCTAGTATAATAATACAATATAGACATATCCCTGTTATATATAAAAACAGATTTTCCATTATTAGATCCAACAACTGTAGCAACTCTTATGGTATTTAATGTGAAATCAGAGTCTAACAAATAATATTGTTCTAATGCAATTTCTGACCCTTTACTGTAATTATGGTAAAAAGGAAAAACTTGTAAAGAGAAATTTTTCAATCCTTCTTTATGTAATAAAGGGATTAATAAACCACTCTTTCTATGAGACAAATTAATATAGCCATTTAATCTAAAAGCCAGCTGTGATGATGAACCTACATATTTTCTACCTGTAGTAGTATGTGTAAAGATATATATACCAGGTATTCTTTGTTTACTATTAGGTAAACCAAGTTTATCTTTAAGAACATCCTTAGTTATACTTTTTTGATCTAAATTAGTTAAAGTAAAACTTGCAGTATCAATTAAATATTTTAATTCTTGTTCTGTAATTTTAATATTACAGTAAGCTAAAATTTCATTAATTTTTTCAGCAGTCACAATTCCACCACTATTTATTTGCTCCACAGCTATTACATGTGCATGTTTATTAGAACCAGATCTACCCAATATCTCTTTTCAACGATTATCCAATTTAGGTTTATCATTGTTTTCAGGAGAATCCTTTTTTTTAGAGTTATTGTCTTCTCCATTGTTATCCTCACCATAATTATTATCTTTTTCAGAGTTGTTTTTAAACATATATTTTGGTTTATTGCTACTAAAGTAACATTTATTAACTGTTAATTGAAAGCTTGTTGAATATCTTAAATATGTAAGAAATACACGGAATAAATTCATAGCACCTAGAAGAGAGCTTATACCAGAAAGATGTAATCCAAATATGGCTAAATCAACACTTGGACCACTATGACTTTGTATACCTGATAATGGAGGGTATAGAGTTCACCCTGTACCTACACCATTTTCTATACCACCTGCAAATAAGAATAGAACAATACTAGGAATTAATAATAAGTAACTAATATTATTAAGTCTAGGGAATCCCATATCAGGTCCTCCTAGCCCTAACGGAAGTAAAAAATTCCCAAATCCTCCGATTAAAGCAGGCATACGCTTTATCACTAACTCTCATCAGTGCGCGGACTATATCTTTACCTTTAAATACTAAATATTTACTAAGGTATTCACGTGTAGTCTCTGAAGACCCTACTCTATAAAAGCGTTTAATGCTACAATGAGCCCTTTTATATTTGGTTTCTGGCTGATTGCCTAATTCTTTGAAATGTTACTGTATCATGCCGCTTTATCTTAAAGAAAGTCTGCATTACTAGTTCCAAAGACTCTAAAGGGATTCCAGCAAACAGTGAATGTAAAGTAAGATATTTCTATCTTACCCGGCCGTGCCTTATTTTATATTAAATTTTGTAAGTAAATTTTCATTTACCTCGATAATAACCTGATTTCTCACCTGTTAAGTATTTTCTAATAACTTGACGGTCACCTTTTAAATGTTTAGCTAAGCTATTTAAAGAGTCAAATTCTATATTTTTTTTATGGTCGTCTTTAAACTCTCCTAAGATAGATTTAGCTGCGGGGTGTTTAACAGTATATATACCTCTTTTATCTAAAACCAAACTTTTAATTTGATCCTTATCAAGTATACTAGTTTCAGGAGATTCTTCTATTATATCTAAAGAAAAAAAGAAAGTATCTAGATATATATTACCTAAGTTTAAACAATCGCTTAAAGTGACATGATGCATATTTATAAGATTATAAACTTGTTGTTTTGATTCAAAAATATATAGCAAGGTAAAATCTTTAGCACTATACATATATATTGGAGTACCTCTCATTTTACGAAGCTTATTACGCATTTCTTGACTCATTGGTTCATGGTGCCCAGAACCACTAGCTACCAGATCTACATTAAGATTTGGTTTTAAACTATCAATGAAATGTTGTTCAAGTTCCACTACCTGGTTTAAACTAGAATTTTCATTCATAATATAAATAGTTAATTTGATATTACTAAAACCATATTTATTTAAATAACGTAAAACTCTTCTTGCTTTACTATTAAGTATAGATGGCATAAAATAAGAACTTATTCTGTTGTATAGATTAATGGAATGTCCTACGTACATATGTTCACCGTCCAAAGTTTCTCATATATAAATACCTTTTTGCTTCTTAGTAACATTAAGTATAATATCTCTATTATTATAAGGGTCATCTACTAATACTTTAACATAAGGGTGTTTATTGTGAGAATTATCATTTTCATTATAAGGGTTGTTATCGTCGTTGTTGTTATCACATTTACTTGAAAAGGGTGAATCGTTATTATCGTTATTTACTTCTCTAAAAAAAGTGAAGTGCGAATCTAATATAAAATATTTTTTGACCATAAAGAAAATCATAATAATAGCATGAGCAGTAATAATACTGTTATATAATTGATTATCTGCAATATACTGAACACCAGGTCCTGACAGCTCTAATCTTATTAAAACAGAAAAGGCAGTACCAATTAAACCTGAAAATAGTGCATATATTAGGTATAATACACCAATATCTTTAGCATTTGATGATAAAAATCATCTTTCAAATCACATACTAATCCCCGAAGTTTTTATAGTAATGTTATTGTATTTATTATTTTTAGACAATATAACTTTGCTTGTTGAAAACTTATTAATAGAAGGGGAGCAAGGGGTCACATTATCTAAAAATTAAAGTGTAGGTATATATAAAATATATATAAATATATTGCTAAAAAAGTTAATTTTACTACACTTTTTATAGGAGAGTTATAGTAATAAAAAATCTAGCCCAAGGTGGGGGGGGCTGACCATTAGGTAGACCCCTGATGGGCTTATCCCGGCAGGGATAGTTTATATTTTTATATATAAAAGGTTTATATTTATTACAATTTACAATAGTAAAAACTTATTAATTTACGAGAGCCACACATGTTTATAAAATGAAGTAAATTATTTTACTTCAAAATTAAGTAAGATTTACTTATAAAGTAAGTACAATACAATGCTATTTTTTGTTAGTACTTGACCCTCCCTTGGAGGATCAAGTTGTTTCTATAGTAATGTTCTATAGACCTTTTGCACGAGTGCCTTACGAACCACTATTTGGCTACAATCTAACTTCACCACATCTGCGGTTTTCAATTTTGTTACACTGACTCCTGTCTTCCGCCCTTACGTGGCACGCCTTTTTTATTTGGAATGCAATAAACCAAAAACCCTTATTTGATTAACTAACTGAAAACCGTTATAACGGATCTTAGCAGTCCCAGTACACTTCATTTCAGCAACGGCTAATTTTACATCACCATCCCTTCCAGCTCCAGTTAGATATGTTGAATTCATCCCTGAAGTTTATTAGTAATATCTCCGTGTGAATATCCACATTACCATCGGGCTCCATTATGAGCTGAGGCAGTTGAACTTGACATTACCTCAGTCTGCAGAGCCGGCCCCTTATTGTAAAGACAATTTAGTGTCCTTATTACGTTCTTCCGAGTTATATACGACGTAGTATCTAGGACTATCTATGTGCGTTAGCGTTCAGCTCCGTAGCTGTAAACCTGAGTATCTACAGATTATAGAGGACAAACTTTAATCCATGATTATTAATATAAATTAAACGTATAAAATGAATCTAATGTTATTAATTATATAATAATGTATAATAGCGATTATAAGTATATAATTATATACTAGTGCATTAAATACAGTGGTTTAATAGTTAGATATTTTTATTTTCCCCTGCAAGGGAGGAAAAATATTTAAATCATAGGAATTATATAAAATTTAATAGTAATGTAAAGGGTATACTCTAAAAAAACCTCTTTTATTACACCTTTATGTAATAAACTAGCTATGTTACTTATTCTTGTATTAGTTGCATGAGCTTGTGGCTATAGAGAATTTTGTATTAAATAGTGGTTTTGTGCCGCTGACATGTTATAAAATGCCGTCCGGGGGCAATATAGTATAACAAATCCTAGAAATGTTTGCGGAGCATGGTTAGGGAAATAGCCTCACGAAACGTGAGTGCAATTAAGGGAGAAGACCTATGTTAAAGCCCTTTTACAAAAAAAATCAGCTAAATTGGTAGAGCACCTGTTTTTAGAGGTGAAAAGTTAAGTGTTCAAATCATTTATTTTTCTTAACTTATTATATATAAGTATATTTATTAAAAGGCAAAACAGATAACTTAAATACTAACGGGTATTAAAATAGGTTAACAATTATAAAATTTAATAGTAATGTAATGGGTATACTCTAAAACAAAACCCGAATAAATGGTTATGAAATATATAACCCCTTTTTTAGGATTTACATCTTATTTCTTCCTCCCCCGCAAGCTTGCGGGGGAGAATTCTATAGAATGGTCTAATAGTTATATAACATAACAAAATTATATAAATTTGATAGAATTTAATAGTAATGTAATGGATATACTCCGAAACAAAACCCAAGCTAATGATTATGAAAATATATAACCCTTTTTATCATTTTAAGATGCAGGGGCTAACCGGGACAGCATACTACTATCCTAGGGTATTTTCCATTTACTTTGGATCAAACCGCCGGAAAGCCAGTATTATTAATGGGGTGTATGCTTTAAATACCGGTGACATGTAATAAAAAATGCATGTTTCCGATAACCCCCCGTTTTCAGAATTTCCGTTATAAATTTGGCTGATTCGTAGACGAGTTTGGGCGTAAGCCTAATGAGATAGTGCAATTCTATCAATAAGTACCAAAACCCGCAAGTTTGCGGGGAGGGTAAAAATATAGAGGATTTTAAATAAACTATTTTACAATTACATATTGTAATACTTATATGTGATAATTAATATAAAAGATTCTTATTAGTTTAATGGTAGAACAAGATACTTCTAATATCTGAATCTAAGTTCGAGTCTTAGATAAGAATAACGATTTCTATACTAATAGCTAATCATTTAACGGTATAGCTAGATTTATCTTAAAAATTCTTATTAGTTTAATGGTAGAACAAGATATTCCTAATATCCTAATCTAAGTTCGAGTCTTAGATAAGAAAGATAGCTAGAACGAATAGATTTTAATTTACTATATTATTTAGCCCTTAATTTTTCGATGTATTTTCGAATATTACAAATTACTATCCTTTGGGGATGGTCACCCAGAGGGGGCCAGACCTAAAGGTCTGGCCCCTTTGGGAACTAGAAAATAGTAAAAATAGAAGATATACAAAATATTCTATAGTTAGATAGTAAATAGTACTTTACATTTTTTTTTATTTGAGTTTGATGATGGCTCTGAGTGAACGCTATGTAAATGCTTGACACATGCTAATCGAACGTCAATATTTAATTTGTATAAATTATGTATATTGAAGTGGTGTACAGGTGAGTAAGTGGTATTATGGCTACCTAAGAGTAAGGCAAAATAAATCCCTTATAATAACAATTTATTTTAATTTATTAATACTAGATCTAATCGCCCACGGGCCGATTATATCTAAAGTTAGATATAATATTAATAATATCCAGAATAAATATGTTTAAAAGAAATAGTATTTCGCTCTTAGTTGATTATTAATAACCATCGGATAAGTAGTAAATATGGTAATGGCATATTTAGCTTATGTCCGTAGTCAAGACTGAGAGGTCTATTGACCACACTGGGTCTGAAAAAACCCCAGTGCGTGTAGTACAGCAGTGAGGAATTTTGGTCAATGGCCTAACGGCTGAACCAGCAACTTGCAGGAATGAGAGTTAATATAATAAGTTTATTAACTTGCTTGACTAGGTCTTATAAAGTTCTGGATAAAGCTTATTATGAAAACTTTATATCCATAGGTCTCGACTAAATCTTGTGCCAGCAGTCGCGGTAAGACAAGGGAGACGAGTGTTATTCATCTTTAACAGGTATATAGGGTACCTAGACGGTGTGCAATGGCTTAAATAAGTACCTGGTACACTTGAGTTTGATATGTGAGAGGGATATGTCGGAATTGTTGGAGGAAAGATGAAATTTGTTAATACCAATAGGACTGATAACGGCGAAGGCAAACCTCTATGTACATGTACTTGCTATTTCTAAATTAGGAGTTTCTAGTTATAAAAGTTATATCTAGAAAAAAGAAGAAATAAGCAATGTAATATAACTGACGTTGAGGGACGAAGGCTCAGAGAGTGAAGAGGATTAGATACCCCCGTAACCTGGGCAGACAATGATGAGTGCCATAGGTTGGCTTTAAGGCGGAACTATAAATGAAAGTGGAAGCACTCCACCTCAAGAGTAATGTGGCAACGCAGGAACTGAAATCATTAGACCGTTTCTGAAACCAGTAGTGAAGTATGTTATTTAATTCGATGATCCGCGAATAACCTTACCACAATTTGAATGACCTAAAATAATTTTTTAAATTTTTAGACCACATGCGTTGCATGGCTGTCTTCAGTTAATGTCGTGAGATTTGGTTAGGTCCATTAAATTAACGTAAACCCTTGTTTTATTTATTACAATAAAGCAGCTCTCCGCTTACAATTGGATGTGATAATAGGGACTAAGACAAGTCATCATGGCCTTAATATTGTGGGCTATAGACGTGCCACATGTGCCTTTACAAAGGGATGCAATAATGCGAATTGGAGCTAATCCCCTAAAATAGGATAAAGTATGGATTGTAGTCTGAAATTCGACTGCATGAAAAAGGAATTACTAGTAATCGTGAGTAATCACATCACGGTGAATTTTATCTCAGATAGGTACTAACCACTCGTCAGGCGCTGAAAGGAGTATGTGCAATAAGTTTGGTGGCTGCGGATTGCTAGTCTAAATGTACAGGTTTAGATCTTTTGGCAGAAATATCTTCGTATGCGTGACTCTAATTGGTGTTAAGTCGAAATACGGTTCGGGTTGGGGAACTAGCCCGGGATTAATGAATATTAACGATACACCCAAAAAAAAAAGTCTGTGCAAGGAGCATAAATTATTATCAATTTATAGGGCTCGAATCCATAAACATCTGTGCAAGGAGCATAAATTGTTAATTATTTATATGGTTCAAATCCATAAACAGGCTCATATAAAGTTTACATTGTTATCTATTAGTCCTTTTGGTTTCTTGAATGCTAGTGGGCTGGCCTTTAGGCCGGCTACGCCAGCCGTCAGACTAGGATTAGATAAAAGTTGAATTAGCGTAGTTATTTTTTGGTTTATAATTTTTACCGATATTGTTTTATTTTATCAATATTCTATAGTAAAAATCCGAGTGCTGGAATTGGTAGACAGGACAAATTTAAGCTTTGTTGACGTTATGTCGTGAACGTTCAAGTCGTTCTTCGGATAAAAGGTGTACGAAAAACTTTGTCAAGTTAAAAGGCATCAGAACTCCACAAAGGCTTTAAAGTTTAGCCCCGGTGTCTTCATTGAAAAGAAGACTGGGGATACGTAGCCGGAGATAAATAGGATTACTTATTGAAAAACAACTTAGCGGAGTCTTCGGGTGCAAGGTGTATGTTACTTTATTTGTAGAAAGATATAAAGTCCTTGTAAAAGCAGAAGGCACACTATGCTAATAAACTGACATTTCATATGTACGTACAATACTAATATTGTAATATTTTATTGGTAATTATACTGAAAATTAAAGAAATTTTTTATACTTAAAAGGTATGTGTTAAATGTAAGTAGCTGATATTTGGATAGTTTTAGGGTGTAGTTTTACAAATTTGAACTTTACCGGATAATATTAGTAATTACATTAAAAAAGGAGAGTTCCTTTATTGGTAAGAAGGGTTGAGCTGTAAACTCAATAGTATTACGCTTTTAAGAGTTCGAATCTCTTGTCTCCTAAAATATAATTAAATGTTTATATTGTGTTATAAATATAATTCTTATATAGTTAATTTTATACGTATATTACATTATTTAATATCTTTTATAGATACATAGTAGAATGGAATACTGTTAATATCCTGATAAATGTTTGATTCATTTTGAAGGCTTGCATTATTTAGAAGACAAATTATGCCTACTATTTTTGTAGTTTAATTGTATTCCAAGAGCTTTCTGCTCTTGGTTTAACTATTTATTTAAAAATTCTATTTCAAACAATGTTACTAATTAATTATAATTTAAAGAGGGCAGTTTATACCTACTATTCACATATACATCGTTATTTGTTAATGGCTATTATAATAGTAAAATAAACTAGGTATATTTTACCTGTATAATCGTAATATAAACTAGGTATATTTTTACTTATATAATAGCTATATAATAGTTATGAAAAGGGTAAAGAACAATTTTATATGTTGTATATAGTTAATGAAATGACATTTAGTGGTTATAATGTATTTAATTTAGACTTATTGTACATTATTGCTATCTTATTAGGTATATTAGTTATTATTAGTAAAAATCCAATAGTATCTGTTTTATTTTTAATAGGTTTATTTTTATGTATATCTGCTTATTTAATTCTAACAGGATTAAACTTTATAGGATTATCTTACTTGTTAGTATATATAGGGGCAGTATCTATCTTATTTTTATTTATATTAATGTTAATAAATGTTAGAGTATCTGAACTATTAATAGATAGTATTAATAGTATACCTTTAGCTATATTAGTAGGTAGTTTCTTTAATTATTTTGTTAATAATGTTTTACCATATATGGTAATGACAAATAATTTACTATATCATTTTAGCATAAAAAAAAAATTAACTAATGTTACATCTGTGTCATGAGATGGATATTTAGCAGAAACTTCTCATATAACAAGTATAGGAAATATACTGTATGGTAATTATTCTATATGATTAATAATTACATCAATTATATTATTACTGGCGATGGTTGGTTGTATTGTGATTACTTTAAAGGAAAAAAAGTAAAATCCTTTAAATGTAATATTAACAGTGGTCTGGTTAAACATAGTCTTATTTCTCCTTTAACTTCAAAGACTAATTTTGTTAGTAGTCGGTCTTTTAGTACTATTAGTAAGCCTCAAGAAAGCAGTATTTGTACTACAAATATTACTGGTTTATTGGATCTTTCACCTGGTTGGGTTACAGGTTTTTCTAACTTTTTTTTTTACATATATCATGATATATGTAAAAAAAAGTAAATGGTGAATCTTCTTTTCATGTTGTTGTTCGTAAAGACAACACATATAAATCAGGTTGAACTATTATACCTGCTTACAAGATAGAATTACAAAAAAGAGACTTGGTTGTACACCAGGCAATACAGAAGTTTTTTGGTGGTATGGGTAAAATCTACCATCTTTAAGAAAAGGGTCTTGTTGTGTATACCCTGAGTTCTATTAAAGATTTACATGAAGTGATTGTACCTCATTTTACAAAATATCCTATTTTAACTGTAAAAAGATTAGCTTTCATAATTTTTAAACAGATAATAGAATTACTTGTAAACAAACAACATCTGAATTCGGAGGGTCTACTAAAGATATTCGGTTTTAGAACTCTTATGAATACAGGTGTTTATGATGAATTATTAAGCTCTTTTAACAGTTTTTCTATTGAAGTTACAGGGAAACCTTTTTCTGTTTCAAATCCTACATTAATTAAGTTTAAAAAATCTAAGCAAAAATTGACTAATAGGTTTTACAAACGAAGAGGGTTGTTTCTACCTTAGTTTTCGTGCTAACAGGGAAAAAGATGGTTATTGGGCAGGATTAGCGTTTACTATTAATCAGCATTCTAGAGATCTTTTACTTTTTCATCTTATAAAAAAAAATTTAGGTGTTGGTAATGTTGTGCAAGAAAAGGGCAAAGATGTAGTTATATATAGAACGGACAACTTTCTTCATAGTTATGAAAACATTATACCTTTTTTTAGTAACAATGCATTACAAAGCAGTAATAACCAAAACTATTTAGATTTCTGTAAAGCATCTGAGATTATTAAAACAAAATCACATTTAACTGAAAAAGGTACAAATTAAATAAGACTGATCAAATCCGGTATGAACTCGAAATGTATTTAACTATTATGTTAAATATCTATGCAGTTATAATTCTAAGGACACCAGCTTGTAACAATACTACTACTTTAACGTCTTTCCTTCTTTCCTCCCCTTGTGAGGGAGCCCTTGCGGTTAATATTTATTTGGTTTAAGTCACCAGCAAATATTGGCAAAACCAAATAAAATATTTAAGGAAAAAAGAAACTTTTTAAACAATAAAAAAAAAAAGAAATTAGCTCAATTGGTAGAGCATCCGTTTTACACGCGGCAGGTTAAGTGTTCGAATCACTTATTTCTTATTAGTTATTAATGGTAACTAGTAACTAATTTCTTTATAGTAATGATATTTATAGAGATCTTAGCTTAATGGTAAAGCGTGTGACTTTTAATCATTCTCATAAGGGTTCAAGTCCCTTAGATCTTACAATCGCAATAATTTAAGGTAAATGGTTATTTCCTCCCATCTCGCAAATTTGCGGGAGAGAGTTGACTATAAACTTCGCAGTTGTTAAATATAAAATCTTTAGATGATATATAGTGGATTTTCAAATATGAGTTTCCGAAGATATCATTCAGTCTCTAACCCCCAAAGCTAAAAACGTTTTAGTAGATTTTGTTTGAAATTTAATCCTCTTTTTTGTCTTTTTAATAACTAGCGTTATTTTATTGTTAACTTCATTTTACCATCCGTTTTACTTTTTTTTCTTTAGCCCATTTTTTTTTGTTTTTTTTAATAAAAAATGGGCATTAACATTCGGTAATAGTGTAATTTATAGTTCATAACTAAAGTATGGTTATTCTGAATTTAGTTTAGAAATAGAGTATTGTGATCTCATTAATATAATTTCAAGAGAACAATACTATCTTGATAACTTAAAGCCAGAGTATAATAATTTAACTATTGCAAGATCCCCTAAAGGTTTTAAAGATAGCCAAAAACTAAAAAGCTACTTAGGTTTAAATCGTATTAGATCATATGATCTAAAATTAAAGATATCTATAAATAATAGTAGATCTAAACCTGTTGTAGTTACTAATAAACAGTCTGGATCCAAGGTCGAGTTTTCTTCTATCGTAAAAGCTTCAAAATACATGGGTATTTATCCAAATCACTTTAATTACTATCTTCTTAAACAACCAATTAAAGGGATATATCTAGTAATAAATATTGGTCGTATAGATTTACTGCAGATAGTCTTTTCCCATTTGTGCTATAAAAATTGATACTGGTGTATTTTACGAGTTCTATCTGTTTGTTTCTTTTTTGTATAAAAAAAGAAACTATTAAAAGCAGCAGAGTTTTAAAAGTTACTATTTCTTTTTTAGTATATGTGTTAGAGAAGGTAATAGTTATAAGGGGGGGTATGATGTTACACGGAAAAAAAATAGGAAGCTAGGTGCAACTTTATAGGAATAGGCAATTAAAGAGATATTTTATAGAAGATTATATTTATCTCTAACAAAAAAAAGCGGCCATAGGATAATTGGTGAGTCCACTCGTCTTCCAAACGATTTGTACCGATTCGAGTTCGGTTGGCCGTATTGGGTCAGTAACTTAATGGTAGAGGACTTTCTTGTCACGAAAGTAGATATCGGTTCAAGCCCGGTCTGACTCGTACTCTGTTATGAACTTTATACTTATATATTTAGGTTTTTAATTTCACTCTTCTATTCTTTAACTTTTAAAATATAGTCTCCTCATGGGTAGAAAAAAAAAAGAACATGTATATGTTCTTTTTTCAACCCTGCTGTGGGACAACCCCCTAATTTTTGACGTTATTTCGTAAACGAAATAACTAACAAAAAAATAAGAGACGGCTTCGCAACCCCAGTCTTCCAGACGATGTCTGCAAGACGCCGGGCTAAAAATAATAAGAGGGGTTGTCTCCATTTAAATTCTTTACTAACATCCATTCTACACTTAACTTTTCAGTTTTATATTTAACATCCTTTGTACACTTTACTTTTCTATTATATTTAAGACCCATTATAGGTTTAACTTAGTTATTTAACTCCCATTCTAGTCAAAATTATTACAATATAAAATTTATACTACTGCAGGTAAAAGGAAAAGTTGCTATAGGTAAGGCGAGATATTTGCTAAATATTGTGTTTAACACCTGGTGGTTCAAATCCACTCTTTTCCGAATATAGATAGAATATTTATACACATCTAAAGGGATAAAGTTTTTACACATCTAAACGGGTAAAGTTTTTATACATCTAGAGGGATAAAGTTTTTACACATCTAAACGTATAATATTATTACGCAACTAGACAGAATTTTTACACATCTAGAGGGATAGTATAAGTTATACATAATTATAATAATTTCATTATTTTGAATTTAGTATATTTATGTAATATATTTATAAAATTAAGTCTTCCATAGGTAATTATATTGAAAACAATAACAAATCTTTAAAGGATCAATAAAAAACACATAAAGAGCATAGTTAGTTTCAAACATGGTGTTATTAACATTAGAATTGTTTAAATTAAACATCCTTTTATTCCTTGCGGGGCTATAAAGTATAATTCAACCTTTTCTATAAGGTGTTATTAATAGTAAAAAAAAGAGTATAGTTTAATTGGTAAAATAGGAAGCTTCAAACTTCAAATTTCCAGTTCAAGTCTGGATGCTCTTGCTATAACATAGTGTAATGAAAAGATATATAAGTTTTAATACTTTTAATAATCTTTTAATTGTTTTAAATTTTTAAATAATATATGTGTAATAAAGGTTCCTTAGCTTAATAGGTAAAGCGCATTCTTGATAAGGATGTGATCGACGTTCAATTCGTTGAGGAATCAATAAGGTGCGTTAGTTAAATTGGTATAACGACATGCTACGGACATGTTCTTACAAGTTCGAGTCTTGTACGCACTTGTACTTTAAGTATATATAACATATTTCATTTATTCCCCCTCTGGGGAAGATAGAATTGTGTACACTTTAAGAATGAATAAGATATTTTATCTTTTAATTTATAGAACAAGTACAAACTAAAAAAGAGAATTGACTGAGTGGCTTAAAGTGATAAGCTTGAAACTTATTTGGTTGAAAAATCACATCCGTTCGAATCGGATATTCTCTGTTATATTTTGATAAATTCTATTATATTTGGATAGATTATCTGTTTTATTTTTATAAATAGATTATCTGTTACACAGTATAAGTATATTATCTTGTATTTTTATAAATAGATTATCTGTAATACAATATAAGTATATTATTTTATATCTATATAAATAGTATAACATAGTTATACCTTATAAAGTACATTGTATACTATAAACGGGTTAGAGCCAGGTTGGTTAGGCGCCTCATTTGGGTTGAGGATTTGTTATGTTCGAATCATAATAACCCGAAAAATGATTTAAAATCATATTGTATAAAAATATATAGTAATGTATTTGATATGTAATGTATTATTTCATAATTTTATTACCTTAATTTTATTAGTATACCCTTTTTCAAATAGTATTCTGGAATTGGTGTGTTATATTATAAGGATTAACTTTATGGCTAGTATATAAAGAGACTATTATAGAATAATAAAAGGCTGTATATTAAACCACCAGTACCGTAAAAATGGTGAAGTAATTTTCATCTATTAGGAAAAATGGTAGAAGAATTTCTATAAAAAAAACGAAGTGAATTGAAGTATCTTATTAGCTTCAGGAAAATAAATCAAACGAGATTCTATTAGTAGTGTGAATGAAAATAGAGATAGGCTTAAAGTAAAATGGATTAATCTGTTTGAATATAGGGGAACCTTCCTCTAAGCCTTAATATAATATACAAGAAATAGAGAATAGTACTGTGAAGGAAATATGTAAAATAGTAGTCTTATAAGCAGCTCAAGTTAAGTTTAATAAACATATGAGAGCGTACCTTTTGTATAATGGGTCAGCAAGTTCTAGTTAGATGCAAGCAAGTAGTGATTCGTGATGATATATTATATGAGAATAGTAATCAACAAGATAGAAGCGACACAAATAATATAAATACACGAAAAATAATCAATTTGCCTAGATAATCCAATTATTAAGTAATGAATTAGTATCTAATTAGAGACCCGAAGAGTAGTGATCTTACCATGGTCAGGCTTATAAAAGGCCGAATGGGTTATCGTTGTAAAGATATCCAAAGAACTGTGGTAAGTTAGTGAAAGACAATCCTGACTACTATAGCTGGTTTTCCGCGAAACATATGTAAGTATGTAGTTTAAATAACATCATAGCAGGTACAGAACTGTAATCTCGGACAATTTGTGCATTAATATCCTATTAGGGTATATAATGCCTTGTGCATATGGGGGGGTCGTGAAGACTCTATTCGCGAGTATTTGCTCTCGGAAGGGCAATGATGAGTGTTGAACTATCAGACATTTAACGATAAGGTTGTATGTCAAAAGGGAAACAGCCCAGAACAAGTGTTTAAGGTTCCAAAGTTTTTGTTAAGTGAAAGTAAGGAAGTATTTAAACTATACAACCAGGAAATAGGCTTAGAAGCGGCCATTTTTTAAAGACCTCGTAACAGAGCACTGGTTCAAACGGTTAATTAGTTAACCTTATAAGTTAAAAGCGCCGAAGATATAACGGATCTAAAACAAAACACCGACACCTTGTCCATAATAATAATATTAGGTTAAATCCTATTTTAAGATACTTAAACGTTATTTAAGTATTATTTATGGGGTAGCGGAACATTGGGTAAATAGGATTAAAAATAGGTAATATATAGGTAATATATATTAAACCCCTTAGAATCTTTTTTAATTTATAAAAACTGGATTAATAGAGGGGGAGGGATACATCTATTTTCGTAATTACATCTGTAATTTGCCCGCTAGATTGCGGGTTTCCATAAATATCCCAAGTGAGAATGCTGACACGAGTAACGAAAAAGAGGATGCCCTAAAAGGCCCTCTCGCCTTAAGCTTATGGGAAAGTTAATCGGTCTCTAAATTAAACCTAAAGGATAAAATGATGAGAAGATTATATGTGACAACATAAAGAAATTGAGTAAAATGTTCTGGAAAAGCATATAGTTTAAGGATGGTTATAAAAATACTAGTAAATAAACTAGAGAGAAAATACTAGGCTTCCTTAAACATATAAAACCGTACCTAAAAACTACCACAAGTAAGCTAGTAGAGAATACGAAGGCGTTTGAGCTAACAATCATTAAGGAACTCGGCAAATTGACACCGTAACTGAGGGAGAAGGTGTGCCATTCCTACTGATTAATATCAGTTTAGGAAGAGGAGACATAAAATGGTGTTGCACGACTGTTTAATTAAAACACAGCACTTTGCGTAAGATGTAAATCAATGTATAGAGTGCGCTATCTGCCCAATGATGGCTGGTTAACGGATTTACTTAGACGACTAAAATAGGCTAGGTTTTGAAGGAACCCCCATTTAATGGCGGTCTTACCTATAAGGATCCTAAGGTAGCGAAATACCTTGGCATTTAAATGATGTCGCGCATGAATGATCTCACGATGCAACAGCTGTCTCAATGATTGGCTCAGTGAAACTGGAATGGCAGTGAAGATACTGCCTATCTCTAGATAGACGAGAAGACCCCATGCAGCTTTACTGTTACTAGTTATAGGGTATAATTTAACAGGTTTTAGGGAATAAGGTAGTTGATAGACATAATTGAAACACCTTTACTCTGGTTGTTATATCAGTAGAATAGGTTACACTAACTTTTTTTTTACATATATAAATATATTAAAAAAAAAAAGTAGGTAACTGACGTCTGAATGTTATCCAGAAAAGGAGGTCAAACTCAGGAGACAATGGCTAGCAGATGGTTTATGCGGGGCACAGATCCCATAAAGAGTACCTGGGAGTATCCAAATTTATTTTTGTAATATGCTATACGCAAATTATATAGGGCTTTATTTAATAATTGCCTTATATATTTTAATTTTTTTAATTATTATATTTAGTTTGTTATTTTTTATATTTACCCTTAAATGTTGAGAACAAAGATACAACAAAAAAAAACTAGGGGTATCTATAACTAATTCAGTTATATTTCTATTTAAGTTAGAACTAAAACAATTTAATATAAGTAAGATTTTACCTATGTGGAAAATAGGTGTATATATAGTATGAATAGTTAATGTTGTTTACAAGGTTAATTATAACACTATAAGTTATTTTTTTATGAAAACGCTAATAGATTTCTAGAAAATGATATTGATATATACTTGCAAAGTTTAATGGCTTAATCTTGCTTTACTGTTTGACATACACGTCTATCAGTTGCGTAAGCAGGGCATAAAGACCGCAAGACGCAGTAAGGAAAGGTCTTGTATTATTGAAAAAGCTACGCTGGGGATAACAGGCTAATTGCGCCAGAGAGTACAAATTGAGTGCGCAGTTTGGCACCTCGATGTCGGCTTAGCTCATCCACATGAATGCAGGAATCATGAAGGGTACGACTGTTCGTCGATTAAAGAGCTACACGAGCTGGGTTAAATACGTCGTGAGACAGTATGGTTTCTATCTTCTAGAGGAAATTTGAGTAAAATAAGGATAGCCCCTTCGTACGAAAGGAGTTGGGTATGGTAACCTATGGTTTACCTGTTGTTTATACGCTTAATATTAACCTGAGACAATGAAGGTGAGAATAGGTTCTCTTTTAGAAGTAGAGATGGGAATTTACGGAAAAAAGAGAGTAATGTAGATTCATTTATCCAAATGAATTTCCTATTTGAACTACAGATGGTAATACTTTTATACTCAAGTATTTATGCATAGTATAGGCATGGCAGGAAAGCTATGTTAGTTAAGATAAGTGCTGAATGCATCTAGGCACGAAGCTTACCTTAGGATACTCTTAGAAACGTAGTATAACATTACGAATCCAGATTATTAATATTGTTACTGCTAGAATACTAGTTATAATAATAGGTATATGGGATTATAGGCTTTGGCTGAAAGGGCTTTGATGTTCTTAGGTATAAAGTACTAATTTAGGTAGGCAGCTAGAAAATACAGTAGCAGCTAGAAATAAACTAAATAGATGACCTAGCCACCCCTACCATAAATTAACTAAATAACATACTTATCATTAAAAATATATTTTTAGCCTGGTTTGCATAATAGTAATGCACCCGTTTTGTAATCGGAAGATATGAGTGCAAGTCTCGTACTGGGCTACCTAATAATTTGGGTTATTAATGCGGATTGATGTAATAGTAACATACCTGGCTCATGTCCAGTAAATAGGGGTGCAAGTCCTCTGTCCGCATCCTTAAAGGCTATAGCTTAATAGGTAAAGCAAGCTGCTCATAACAGCTCAGATGAGTGTTCGAATCATTCTGGCCTTATAGTGAGGTTATACTGGATACGATACCGTTCGTCCATTT
>Ga0210046_1000565_pt1 | contig 34870 bp, 24 predicted proteins | sample CryGeyCG2114_250_FD_185461 | JGI IMG/M metagenome (GOLD analysis project Ga0210046, IMG submission 185461) | Groundwater microbial communities from aquifer - Crystal Geyser CG18_big_fil_WC_8/21/14_2.50 (SPAdes) (version 2) | ecosystem: Environmental > Aquatic > Deep subsurface > Groundwater ...
ACAAGAAATGTAGAATATCGAAGGGCAAAAACTTCATCATTCACTATTCCTTATTCAATGTTCGATATTCAATTTTACGAATAATATTCTGCCAAATATTACTCGAACTTTTTTGTTAAGATACTACTCATCCAATTCACCCGCCTCAGGCGGGTGTTGCTCTCCTTGCGGTAATTCCTGCACATCACGTAGTCTTCGTTCAATTGCGCGTGAACGTTTAGAGGCATCGTCAATCGTATTACTTGCTTCGGCAAGTTTCTTTTGCGTCTTTTCAAGAATATCGCCGAACTTCCCGAATTCGGTTTTAACGGCGCCGAGTAAATTCCACACATCGCTTGAGCGTTTTTCAATCGCCAATGATCTAAATCCCATTTGCAAACTATTTAAGATTGCCGTTAATGTTGTCGGTCCGGTAAGCACTACTTTATATTCAGTTTGAATTTTCTCTATTAATCCCGGTCGGCGCAAAACTTCGGCAAACAATCCTTCAACAGGCAAAAACATTAGTGCAAAATCTGTGGTGTTCGGGGGATCGAGATATTTATCAAAGATTGTTTTAGCTTCTCCTTTAATCCTGTTCTCAAGCGCTTTGGAAGCCTCTTCTATCGCTGCCAGATCAACTGCGTCTTGCGCGATCTGCAAACGCTGATAATCTTCCATCGGGAATTTAGCGTCTATCGGGAGCCAGAGAACTTCATTTTTATCTGTTCCGCGTCCCGGCATTTTAATAGCGAATTCAACTCTATCGTTACTTCCTTTTTTTGTGGCAATATTTTTGGCGTACTGTTCGGGGGTTAAAAGCTGGTCAATTAAATTTTCAAGTTGAATCTCTCCCCACGTTCCGCGGGATTTAACATTCGTTAAAACCTTTTTCAGATCGCCAACGCCAACCGCTAAAGTTTGCATTTCGCCCAAACCTTTATGCACTTGCTCAAGTCGATCGCTAACAAGTTTGAATGATTCGCCCAATCTTTTTTCTAACGTTGCATGAAGTTTTTCATCAACGGTAACGCGCATCTCTTCTAATTTTAGCGAATTGTTTTCTTGAAGCTGTTGGAGTTTCTGTTCGACCTTTTCTTTTAATTCTTCAAATTTCTTGTCATTCATTTGAGTAAGTTTTTCCAGCCGTTCGGAGAAAGTAGTGAATTGATGAAAGAGGGAGTCTTCAAATTTTTTAAATGAAGAGAAAACCTCTTCCCGCAGATTACGCTGCTGCAATCCGGTTTCTTCACGGTTGCGTTGAAACTCTTTTTTTACTTGCTCGTCTAACTTGTCGTAACCTTCACGGAATTTCTTTTCGATTTCCGGCAGCAAAAGTTCATCTTTCTTCCGGGAGATTTTTTGATAAAGAAGAAAGAGGACAATAAGAATTGCGATTTCTGTTACTAATAAAATATATTCCAAGACAGCCTCAACTAAAAAGCCCCCTACCCCCGAAGGGGGAATGAGGGCGGGGAAAATTCAATTATTAAAAATTTATATTCATTCTCTCCAAAACGAAAGCTGTTCGAGTAAAGAGAAAAAATTTATGCTTATATTTGAAAAGAAATTTTAACAAAATTACGAAATAATTTTTGAACAAAGAAAAAATTCTTGTTACCGCGGCTCTCCCGTATGCAAATGGTCCGATTCATCTCGGTCATTTGGCGGGCGCGTACCTTCCTGCCGATATTTTTGTCCGCTACAACCGGTTAAAAGGTAACGACATTCTCTTTGTTTGCGGCTCCGATGAACACGGGGTTCCGATCACGATTACCGCCGACAAAGAAGGGCTTAAACCAAAAGATATTATTGATAGATTTCATACAATAAACAAGGATTCATTCGATAAATTCGGAATGAGTTTCGATATTTATTCCCGTACAAGTCTTTCCATTCACCACGAAACCGGGAAAGATTTTTTTCTTGAATTCCACAAACAAGGCTTATTAAAAGAAAAAAAGACGCTTCAATTTTATGACGAGAAAGCGAATATGTTTTTGCCGGATCGTTATGTTGAAGGGACTTGTCCAAACTGCGGAAATGAAAGCGCCCGAAGCGACGAATGTGAAACTTGCGGAGCGCTTTATGAGCCAAGCGCATTAAAAAATCCGTTAAGCAAAATTAGCGGCAACACTCCAATATTAAAGGAAACATCACATTGGTTTTTCCCGCTCGGAAAATTTCAAGAACGGCTTGAAGCATATATAAAAGAGATGGATGAGAAATTCCATTGGAAAGAAAATGTGCTTCAATACTGCCGTAGTTGGTTTAAAGAAGGATTACAGGATAGAGCCGTAACGCGCGATTTGGATTGGGGCATTCCCGTTCCGCTTGATGATGCAAAAGGGAAAGTCCTTTACGTTTGGTTTGAAGCCGTGTTGGGTTACATCTCTGCGGCGAAAGAACTTTCCAAAAAGCGCGGTGAAAAAGATTTATGGAAAAATTATTGGCAAGACCCCAACACAAAATATATTGCGTTCATAGGAAAAGATAATGTAGTCTTTCATACAATCTTTTTCCCGGCAATGTTAATGGCGTGGAATGACGGCAGGGAAGACAAATATGTCCTTCCGCAAAATGTTCCTGCAAACGAGTTTTATAATTTTGAAGGAAAGAAATTTTCTAAGAGTAGAAATTGGGGAATTGATGTTATTGATTTCTTAAACTCATTTCCTGCCGATCCGCTGCGTTATACGCTTGCGGCAAATTTACCGGAGATGCGCGACACCGATTTTCACTGGAAAGAGTTTCAGGCGCGCAATAATAATGAGCTTTCTGCCATTCTTGGAAATTTTATTAACCGGACTTTCACTTTCGTCTTTAAGAATTTTGAAGGGAAAGTTCCGCCGCAATATTCTTTGGAAGAAATTGATAAGGAGATGATTGCTCTTCTGGAATCTTATCCGGCAAAAATTTCGTTGCTGTTTGAGAATTATAAAATCAAAGACGGCGTTCTCGAAATTATGAATCTTGCCCGCGCGGCAAATAAATATTTTAACGATGCTGAACCGTGGAAGACAGTAAAATCAGATAAAGAAAAATGCTCTACCACTTTGCATATTTGTCTGCAAACCATTTTCACGTTAGCTGAACTAATTGAACCGATCATTCCAAACTCTTCGCAGAAAATATTTTCAATGTTGAATGCACGCCCTGTTGCGTGGGATCTGTGCGGTAATCAGCAGTTAGCAACGGGGCATCAGTTAAATAATTTTGAAATTCTTTTCAAAAAAATTGAAGATGAAGAACTCACTCCTTTTTTAGCGAATATTGATTCACCTCCTTTAATTGAAGAGAAAGAAGTTAAACCTAAATTGGCGGATGAATTAATTACGATTGAAGACTTTCAAAAAATTCAGCTAAGAGTTGCTGAAGTTCTTGAAGCGGAAAAAGTTGCAAAGAGTGAAAAGCTTTTAAAGCTAAGAGTCTCTCTTGGCGCAGAAGAAAGACAAATCCTTGCCGGGATCGCTAAATCGTATTCACCTGAAGAAATCATTGGCAAAAAAGTAGTAATTGTTGCGAATCTAAAACCTGCAAAATTAATGGGAATGGAATCTCAAGGAATGGTTTTGGCTGTGGAAGGGGATGGGAAATTAAATCTCCTTAATGTTGACCCGGCTATTCCGAATGGTACCAGGGCAAAGTGAAAATTTCAATTTTATTTACCTTGTTTTTCTGAGGTTCATTTACTAAAATTCTTAACTAAAATTTCAACTATGAGTAAAAAAAAAATCGGAGTAATACTTATGCAAAAACGATTCTTGATCATTTCATTATTTTTTATGGCTATTTTATTTTCGGCTTGTTCGACAAAACAGGGAGAAATTCTTCTAGCCAAATATGAGAAAGGGAATGTGACTATTGGTGAATTTGAAAAAGCTTATGCTAAAAATTCCGGCGGGTTTGATGCCGCGAAGGATGACAGCCTCGAGCAATATCAAAAATTTTTAGACTTATACGTTAATTTTAAATTGAAGATTAAAGATGCTTACGAAAGAGGCTATGACAAAAATTACGAAATGACGGCTGAATTGGACGATTATAAAAAGAAAGTCGGCGTTAGTTATCTTTTAGATAAAGAATTAGTTGAACCTTCAATAAAGCGATTATATGAACAAAGAAGATTAGAATTACGCGTTAGCCACATTATGATACGCCCTGACTCAACGGGTGACGAAGGGGCAAAAGAAAAAGCCACTGCGGTTTTGAAAAGAGTTCTTGCAGGCGAAAGTTTTGATAGTTTAGCAAATGAGTTTTCAGCTGATCAATATTCAAAACCGAAAGGCGGCGATATTTATTATATCACTGCCGGCTTAGTTGTTCCCGAGTTTGAAGACGCCGCTTACAAAACCGAAGTCGGAAAAGTTTATCCTGAAGTAGTAAAAACAAGATTCGGTTATCACATTATTAAAGTAACTGAAAGGCGGGAAAGAATTCCTTCCATCCGGGCAAGTCATATCCTAATTACCTTTGCGAATGAAGCAGGAGTTAGCGATACCTTAACAGCTTTTCAAAAAATTGACAGCATCAAAATGGCTCTTAAAAACGGAGCTGATTTTGCAAAACTTGCCGAAGAATATTCAAAAGATCCTGGCTCTGCAAAAAAGGGGGGAGATTTGGATTTCTTCTCACGCCGTGTAATGGTTAAAGAATTTGATGAAGCCGCATTCAATTTAAAAGTTGGAGAGGTTTCGGATATCGTTAAAACTAACTATGGTTATCATCTAATTAAACAGACGGATAAAAAATCCTACCCCGGTTTTGATGAAGAAAAAGAAGAATTAAAAAAGATTTACAAGCAGACCCGTTATAATGCTGATAACGATACATTGTTAAACTTCTATAAAACTAAATATAATTTTAAGCCCAGCGAAATTGGAATTGAAAGAATTCACGCAGCAAATGATTCTATTAAAGTTGGGTCCGATTATTTTGAAAGTAAATTGCAAACGAATTTTGGTAAAACGGAAGTTTTTAGATTAAATGGCCAAGTTTTTAATCTTGATACAGTGATAAACAAAATTCTGACGCAAGCGGAATACATGAATAAAGTAATTACTCGTGAAGTTTTAAAAGAAGCTGCCAACAAAATTAGCGGCGAGCTTGCCCTGGAGATCGAAACCCTTTCGATGGATAACCGTTACCCTGAATATGCAGAGTTGATGGAAGAATACAGGAATGGGATTTTTATCTTCAAATTGCAGGAAGAAGAGATCTGGAATAAAATAAATGTGGACGACGCAAAACTTGAAGAACATTTTAACAAGTCTAAAGAAAAATATAATTGGACTGACCGGGTAGCTTTCACTGAAATTTTTTCACGCAAAGATTCAATTATTCAAGTTTGTAAAGACCTTTTGAAACAAGGAATTGATTTTGATTCATTAGCCGTAAAATATACTGAAAGAGCCGGGATGAAATCCAAAGGCGGCAAGTATATGCTGATGGATGCAGCGAGTTCCCAACTGTCAAAGGAAGCATACAAGCTTGATCAGCCTGGAGATGTTTCATCTTCAATTGCAAATGCGAACGGATTTTCGTTGATAAAGTTAGACCAGAAAGAGGCTGCCCGTCCCAAAACATTTGAAGAAGCGAAAGCTGAGGTATCCGGTTCGTTTCAAGAGGAAGAAAGCAAACGGTTGGAAAACGCGTATAATGCATCTTTGCGTGCGAAGTATAAACCGGAAATAAAAAAAGAAGAATTATCTAAAGTATTTAAGAGTGAATAATCTTTTAAAAGCATCGTTCATTTTTGTATTGCTAATTCTTGCCGGTTGTGCAAAAGAAAAACCGAAAACAGATTACGTTGCGAAAGTGAACGATGTTTATCTTTATAAAAAGGATTTCACCTTTTCTCCCGATTCGAACACTGCATACAAAAATGAATTTATTCGTAATTGGGTAATAACTGAATTACTCTCGCAAGAAGCCCGAAAAAATGATTTTGAAAAAAGTGATGAGTTCGTTGAACTTTCTGCTAACTCAGGGAAAGAGATATTGAAATCTCTCTGGCTCAAGAAATATTTATCGGAGAAAGAATTTCCGGTTACTTCCAAAGAGTTGGAAGACTACTTCAATTCAAAACCGGAAGCATTCAAAATCTTGCAGGATGCGGTTATTCTCAACCAGGTTTATCTAACACAATACGATAAGGCGATCCAATTCAGAAATGTTCTTATGGAAAGCGATTGGAATAAAACCCTTAAAGCATTCGCAAACGATTCATCACTTGCGGGTTCCTCGGGCGGAGCCTTGGTTTATTACTACCAGATCGGTGCCGGTAATCTCTTAAATATTATTCATGAACTTCAACCGAATGAAGTCAGTTTGGTGATCCCTCTGCAAAAAAATCTTTTTACAGTTGTTCAAGTGCTTCAAAAAATTACTAAAGAGGAAGTGCCGCCTTTTGTTTCGATCAGGAAAGAAGTTGAAAAAATTTTTAGAGAAGAAAAACAAAAGCAGCTTATTGAAGAACATTTAAAAGAATTATATTCACAAAATGATATTGATATTAAAAAATAGGACAACAATGACGAAGTACTTTCTTTTCCTTTTACTTTTTATTCTTCCCGAAATATTTGCGCAGCAATCAATTGATAAAGTTATCGCAGTAGTTGATAACGAAATTATCCTTAAAAGTGAACTTGAATATCAAATAAATCTTTTAGCGGCACAGCGAAAAGTTGATCCTCAAACTCCGGCTTTACGCGAGCAAGTTCTAAAAATGCTTATTGATGAAAAATTAGTTTACGCACAAGCCGGACTTGATTCCATCTCTGTTTCAGAAGAGGAAATTGCAAAACAAATTGATTATCAAATTTCTCAATTGTTACAGCAGTATGGTTCCAAGGAACGTGTTGAGCAGATGTATAACATGAACATTGAAAAGATCAAAAGGGAATTGCGGGATGATGTTCGTAAAAATATTATGATCCAAAAAACGCAGGAAAAAAAATTCGGGCAAGTTGAATCTACTCGCCGTGAAGTTGAAGATTTTTTTGCGCAATTTAAAGACAGCCTTGGAGTAATTCCGGAGAAAGTTAAAATATCACACATTTTCAAGAATCCGCAGACATCCTCGAAACTGAAAGATAAGTACAGAGCCGAAGCGCAAGCAATATTAGATTCGATCAAAGGTGGATCGAGCTTTGAAGAACTCGCAAAAAAATATTCAGAAGACCCCGGCAGCGCTGTACAAGGGGGTGATCTCGGGTTTGTAAAGCGCGGTGTTTTTTACCCTGAGTTTGAATCCGCTGCTTATGCTTTAAAGGAGAAACAACTTTCTGAAGTGATTGAATCCCCGGTAGGGTTTCATATCATCCAATTGTTGGAAAAACGTGGTGAGTCTATCCATACACGTCATATTCTTATAAAAATTAAAGCTGATGATGAAAGTGACCTCAACACTATTGAGATGTTAACGGAAATTCGCGACAGTATTGTAAGAAAATTCGGAACGTTTTATGAGTTTGCAAAAAAATATTCGGACGATAAAGAAACTGTAAATCTTGGCGGTCAACTCGGATCTTTTTATCTCAACCAGCTTGATAAAACTCTTCTTGAAATTGTCGGAAAACTAAAAGATGGTGAAATCAGTTATCCAAAACGTGTAAATTATGCAGCAGATAGTTATGGCTATCATATCGTTTGGCTGGAGAAAAAAATTCTTCAGCATAAACCGAATATTGATGTTGATTACACAGAGTTAAAGAAGCTTTCTGATGAATATAAAAAACAAAAATTATATGCGCAGTGGCTTGAAGAATTGAAAACAAAAATCTTTTGGGAAATTAAAGAATAACAAAAAAGCTGCCGCCTGCACCACGCCAGGGCGGGAAGGAATATCCTCTTGCAACACGAAAATCAATATAATGACGTTCAGTTAGTTGAACAATTAGCCGGATCGGTTCAATCTATTAAAAAAGAAATTGCTAAAGTTATTATCGGTCAAGTTGAAGTAATTGACCATTTACTTTTATCGCTTCTGTCACGCGGACATTGTTTGCTTGTAGGTGTTCCGGGCTTGGCAAAAACGTTAATCATAAAAACGTTAGCCGACGTGCTCGATCTCAAGTTCAACCGGATCCAATTTACCCCTGATCTGATGCCGAGCGATATAACGGGGACTGAAATTCTTGAAGAAGACAGTATTACAAAAAAGCGTGAGTTTAGATTTATTCTTGGACCGATATTTGCGAACGTCATTTTAGCTGATGAAATAAATAGAACCCCGCCTAAGACCCAGGCGGCGCTGCTCGAAGCTATGCAGGAACATAAAGTTACTATAGCCGGCAAAACTTATCCGCTTGACGAACCTTTTTTTGTTTTGGCTACACAAAATCCAATTGAACAAGAAGGCACCTATCCGCTTCCCGAAGCTCAACTTGATAGATTTATGTTCAACCTGTGGCTTGATTATCCTTCGCTTGAAGAAGAAAAAGAAATCGTTAAAACTACTACCGGAGGATTTTTCCCGGAACTGAATAAAATAGTTTCGGCTGAAACGTTGGTAAGTTTTCAACAGTTAGTGCGCCGTGTCCCGGTATCGGAAAACGTTATTTCCTTTGCGGTGAACTTTGTTAATAAGACCCGCCCGAATAATGGACAAGCTCCACCATTCATAAAAGAATGGCTTCGATGGGGCGCCGGTCCGAGAGCTTCGCAGTATTTAATTTTAGCCGCAAAAGCAAAAGCAGTATGCGACGGAAGATTCACTCCGAAAATTGATGATGTTAAGTCTGTGCTCATTCCGGTTCTACGCCACCGTATTATTACAAATTTTAATGCTGAGGCTGAAGGAATAAATTCTGTAGAAGTGATAAAAAAAATAATTGAAATTTAAAGTGTGAGCGATTCAACAACAAATTACAAATCTCAAACAGTAAATTACAAGCACCCATTCTCAACCATAAGGGCACCTCTAAAATCTTGCTAAGAAACCTTCAAGGTTTTTATTTTAGCTAAGTTCGATAAAATTTTAACATAACAAAATATGGTAAAGATAAACCTTGAAGGTTTTTAGAGATGCCCATAAGTTATTCCTTTGCAATTGTGGCGCTCTGGCGCCATTGTGATTTGGGAATTAATTGTTTTTCGAGATTTGTCTTTTGAAATTTGTCTTTTGAAATTTGTCTTTTTATATTTTTGTTATTCGGTAATTTTTCCATGCAAAGTAAAATTCCATGCTTGCTGTTCTGATTACTGTTGCAGTAGGGATAGCAAGCAACATTCCCAGCACCCCATATAACTGCCCGCCAGCGATGATTAGAAATATTATTATCAACGGATGCATATTAACGCTTTTCGAAAAGATAGAGGGTTGAACAATCCCATTATCTAAAGCATAAATTATTAAAAGAAAAAGGATGATGATAGGCGCTTTCGATAAGTCGCCGTATTGCAGAAAAGAAATAAGTAAAGCCGGAACACCGCCGATAATTGGACCAAAATAAGGGATGAGATGACCGACTCCTGCCAAGGCTCCTAACGCAAGAGCATTATCAACGCCAATCAATTCAAAAGACAATCCGCACGCTAACCCGATGAACAGTGCGTCCAACATCCATCCGCGAACATATCTGCCAAGCTGCTGGGTCACTTTTTTGAGCACCCAGTAGGACATTTCTAAATATCTGTTAGGAAGAATGGAAACCAATCCTTTGATGATTTGCGTTCTATCTCTTAAAATAAAAAAGGTAGCGAATGGCAGGATTATCATAACTGCCAAAAAAGAAAAAATGTTTGTTAAAAAAGGAGAAAGCTGCGTAAAAAGATTTTCGAGCATCCCGGTTGAAATCTTTTCAATTTGTTGTGTAATTAATTCTTTGGTTACAAATGGAAATAAGACGTGCAGCTTATCTTCGAAAAGAATGAGCTGGCTGCTAATAAAAGTACTGCTTAACTTTGAGAAAAGGGCGTTTGTTTGCTCAAGAATTGCAGGGATAAGGTATGAATAAATCCCCATTCCAATCAGCGATGCGATTAAAAATACCAGCAGGATGGCGTGCAATCTCTTGAAAGAATTTTTTTCAAGGAAATTAATTATGGGGTCAAAGATGAAAGCCAACAAAACTGAAAGAGCAAAAAGGATCAGCACATCTAACAAGTAATAAATTAGAACGAAAAGCAAAGGCAAGACCAACAGCAAGAGTAAATAATTTCGTTTTATGGCTGCTTCGTTTTGCATTTTTTATAAAACCGCTTCTACTCTTCTTATCCCTGGAACTTCTCTAATTAACGCACGCTCTACACCGGCACGCAGTGTCATTTGAGACATTGGGCAAGCACTGCAAGCACCGAGCAACTTCACTTGAACTATTCCGTCTTTTGAAACATTTACAAGTTCCACATCGCCGCCATCGGCTTGCAGATATGGGCGCACATTATCAAGAGCTTTTTTTATTCTTTCTTCCATTACTACAACTACCGTTAACTTTCCATCACAATTTCGATTTTCGTTTCGGTGGCGTTAGCATTTCTTATGCTGATTTGAGCCGCCAAATTTCGTGCGATTGAATAAATTATTTCCGCATGCACAGAGTCCGGAATATCAAAGACAATCGGAATCCCTTTATCTCCGCCAATGCGTACCCGGGGATCAATCGGAATACCGCCAAGGAACGGAGCTTCAAGTTCAACAGCAAGATTTTCTCCTCCTCCGCTGCCGAATATATCATATTTAATTCCTGTATCGGGTGCGATAAAATAACTCATGTTTTCTATAATACCAAGCACCGGAACATTTACCCGGTGAAACATTTTCAAACCTTTCCGTGCATCAATGAGAGAAACTTCCTGAGGTGTGGTTACAATTACCGCACCGGTAAGCGGAATTGTTTGCGCGAGGGTCAATTGAATATCTCCAGTTCCGGGAGGCATGTCGAAGATCAAATAGTCTAGATCGCCCCATGCCACATCGGATAAAAATTGTTTTACTGCGCCGCTTGCCATTGGTCCACGCCATATAACAGGAGCGTTGTCATCAATTAAAAATCCGATAGACATTAACTTAATTCCAAAATTTTCAAGCGGAAGCATCTTCATCGTATCTTTCTCTTGATAAATACGCGGTTTTTCTTTTATACCCATCATCAGTGGAATGCTCGGTCCATAAATATCAGCATCAACCAGACCAACTTTAGCGCCGTCTTTAGCAAGGGCGACGGCGAGGTTAACTGCTATGGTGCTTTTTCCGACTCCACCTTTACCGCTTGCAATTGCAATGGTATTTTTTACTCCCGGAAGAATTGCATCTTTAACTTCATTTGTATGTGCAGAAACTTTAGAACTCATGGTAACCTTAATTTCCGCTGCTTCCGGAAAGTCTTCCTTTATTGCGTTTTCACAATCTTGCTGAATTTTATCTTTTAAAGGACAAGCGGGAGTAGTTAAAATAACGTCAACCGAAACCTTATCTCCGCTTACCTGTATATTGTCTATCATTTTTAGTGTTACTAAATCTTTATGAAGGTCGGGGTCGTTCACTCTTTTAAGAGCATTCAGAACTCCTTCTTTTGTAATCTGCATGTGCAATCCTTTTATTGACTTATTAAAAAACATCATTTTGCTTTTTTGATTCTGCTCGCACCTTTTTCTGCATGCTTCATCATCCAATCTTGAATATTAAATTTTTTTTCGTTTTCTTCAGGCTGCAGCAGGGAGTATTCCATCGAGGAATTCAATATTCTCGCCTTCGTATTATCTTTAAGATACGGTTGAAGAATGTTGTTAATTAAAACTTTCTTCAATTTTTCATTTTGAACTCCGAACGTGGTTTCTACACGCCCGTCTAAATTTCTCTGCATCAAATCGGCGCTGCTTAAATAAACCTCTTCATTTCCACTGTTGTAGAAATAATAAATTCTACTGTGTTCCAAATATCTTCCTACAACACTTCTCACGGAAATGTTTTCGCTTAACCCTGGAACCCCGGGTACTAAACAACAAATTCCGCGGACAATCAGTTCAATTTTTACACCGCTGTTCGAGGCTTCGTAGAGGCCAGCTATGCACTTCGGATCAACGATGGCGTTACACTTTAAGATTATTTTTCCTTCACTGCCGTTTTTCACATTTTCAATTTCTCTTAATACTAATTTGAGAAAAGTGTTTCGCAGGTTGAAAGGAGCGACAATTAATTTATTGAAATCTGTCTGTTTGGAATAACCGGTTAAAAAATTGAATACATCGGAAACATCCGAACAGAGCTCCGCATCCGTAGTAAAAAGACCAAGGTCCGTATAAATTTTTGCAGTTGTGGCGTTATAATTTCCTGTTGCCAGATGAATATAGCGTTTTAGTCCATCAAATTCCTTCCTCACAACTAACGTCATTTTCGCATGCGTTTTTAACCCGACTAAACCATAAACTACATGAGCACCGACTTTTTCCAATTCTCTTGCCCAATAAATATTATTCTCCTCATCGAAACGCGCTTTTAATTCTACCAGAACCGCAACTTGTTTCCCCCGTTCGGCAGCTTCAATTAAATATTTTACAATAGGAGAATTCGAGCCGACACGATAAAGTGTCTGTTTTATTGCCAAAACATCGGGGTCGTTAGCAGCTTGTTTTATGAATTCAATAACGGGTTTAAACGAGTCATAGGGGTGGTGTAGCAGGATATCTTTTTGCCTGATCATCGAAAAGATGTCTTCCTCTTCGTCAAACCACTTCGGAGTAACGGGGTAAAAAGGTTTTTCTTTTAATTGATGAAGCGGGAGATCGTACAACATCATAAGATCGCTCAAACCGAGCGGTCCATCGTACACATGAAGATCATCTTCCTGTATTTCAAGATTTTCGAGAAGTGTTTCGATCATAAAACCGGGCATCTCTTTTTCAACTTCAATACGAACAACTTTTCCGAATTTTCTCTGCCTAATGTTTTCTTCGATAACGCGAAGCAGATCATCGGCTTCGTCCTCTTGAATTTCAATATCTGTATCACGAGTAATTCTGAAGCGATGAGCTTCCAAAATCTCCATCTTTGGGAAGAGATGATGAAGGTTTGCTTTTATCACGTCTCCGACCCAAATATATTTTGCAGAATATTCTTCCCGCTGATCTTTCTTTTTAAGAGGATTGATAATAGTATCAACACGAAGCAGACGGGGTAAAACGTTCGGAACTTTTACTCTTGCAAAATGTTTATCTCCCTTCGGATTTTTTAAAACAACGGCAAGACTTAAACTTAAATTCGAGATGTAAGGGAAAGGTCTCCCGGGATCAAAAGCCAGCGGAGTTAAAACGGGATAAATTTCTTTTTTGAAATATTCGTTTAACAAATTGTTTTCTTCTTCGGTCAGTTCACCAAGGTCATAGATGAAAACGTTTTCCTTTTTAAGCCCTAAAAGGATTTCATTTTTCCACAACTCGACAAGTGATTCCAGCATAGGTTTAAGAGAGCTCTCGATCTTCTGCAATTGTTCGCGCGGGGTTAATCCGTCTATGGTTGGTTCGCTAACATTGGCAGCAACTTGTTCTTTTAATCCGGAAACACGGATCATGTAAAATTCATCCAGGTTAGAGAAGAAGATCGAAATAAATTTAATCCTGTCGAGCAGAGGAATGTTCGGATTTAAAGCTTCCTCATAGACCCGGCGATTAAACTCGATCCAGCTAAGATCGCGGTTAAAAAAATTCTCCGGGCGATTATATTTTTTTAGCAACTCTTTCCAGATCATTGTTTACCTGGCTTCTGAGTTGGTTAGGTAGTTATTGATTGCTTTCGCGGCAGTTCTTCCCGCTCCCATGGCAAGTATCACCGTTGCTCCTCCGGAAACAATATCTCCACCGGCAAAGACACCTTGCTTAGAAGTTTTCATAGTTGCTTCGTCCACTAAGATATTTCCCCATTTGTTGTAAGAGATGTCCGGTGTAGTTTTTTGAATTATCGGGTTTGAACCATTCCCTATTGCCACTACCGCCATATCCAGGTCGGTACGATATTCTGAGTTAGGAATTGGAACAGGACGTCTTCTTCCTGATGCGTCGGGTTCACCAAGTTCCATTTTCTGCACCTTTACTCCGCGCAGCCAGCCGTTTTCATCGCCAAGAAATTCTAAAGGATTGGTAAGAAAAACGAACTCAACGCCTTCTTGTTTTGCATGATGAACTTCTTCAAGGCGCGCAGGCATTTCTTTTTCGGAACGACGGTACATGATATAAGCATTTTTTGCGCCAAGACGTTTAGCTGTCCGCACAGCATCCATTGCGGTGTTACCACCGCCAAAAATGGCAACGTTTTTATTTTTACAATCAAAAACTGGTGTGTCGTACTCAGGAAATTTGTACGCTTTCATCAAATTGACGCGAGTTAGAAATTCATTTGCAGAATAAACACCGTTAAAATTTTCTCCCGGAATATTCATAAAATAGGGAAGACCTGCGCCTACAGCAATAAATACAGCGTGATATCCGTTTTCAAAAAGTTCGTCAATCGTATCGGTGAGCCCTATTACGGCATTTGTTTGGAATTCTACCCCGAGAGTTTTTAATGCATCAACCTCGGCTTTAACAATATTTTTGGGCAAACGGAATTCGGGAATTCCATAAATTAAAACTCCGCCGATTTCGTGCAGCGCTTCAAAAACCGTCACATCGTGTCCTAGCTGAATGAGATCTCCCGCGCAGCTTAAACCAGCCGGACCGCTTCCAACGATAGCAACTTTTTTCCCGGTTTTTGGTTTTACCTGCGGAGTTCTGATTCCAATTTTTTCACGTTCATAATCAGATACAAATCTTTCTAACCTGCCAATCGCAACTGCATCATGCTTGGCACTCATAACACACCTGGCTTCGCACTGTTCTTCCTGCGGACAAACTCTTCCGCAGACAGCCGGCAAGGCATTGTCTTCTTTTATAATTGCGGCTGCGCCAAGAAAATCTCCTTCACCGACCAATTTAATAAAATCTCTAATTTGAACGCCGACCGGACAACCTTCAACGCAAACCGGTTTTGGACATTGTAAACAGCGTTGAGCTTCCATCCGGGCAAGTTCTTCTGTAAAACCTAAATTGACTTCTAAAAAATTTTTATTTCTTTCTAACGGAGCTTGTTCCGGCATGGGTTGACGCGGAATTTGCATTCTTTCTTTTTTTGTAAGTACGGGCATAAATTTTCTTTATTGGTTTACTAATTCTTCAACAAGCGCATCAGAAAAAACTTTATCATAATTGCAGAGATGTTTTTCGAGAGCGGCTTTTTCGCTTTGGTTATAGGTTCGGTTTCGTTTTGTCAGTAGATCGAAATCTACAAGGTGAGCGTCAAATTCGGGTCCGTCAACACAAACGAAAACAGTTTTGTTATCAACTGTAGCGCGGCAGCCGCCGCACATCCCGGTGCCGTCTACCATTACCGGGTTTAGGCTGACAACGGTTTTTATTCCGTAAGGTTTGGTAGTATTGGCAACGGCTCTCATCATCGGAATTGGACCGATGGCAAGAACGAAATCAATTTTTGTTCCGCTTTCAATCAACTCCTGCAATTTTTGAGTAACAAATCCATGATAACCGTAGCTGCCGTCATCGGTTGTAATGTAAACTTCGTCGGCAACTTCTTTTAATTCTGTTTCAAGAAGCACCAAATCTTTTGTTCGTGCCCCGTTAATTACGATTGTGTGGTTACCGGCTTCTTTTAAAGCGACTGCAGTCGGGAAAGCAATTGCAGCTCCGACCCCGCCGCCGATACTAATTGCCGTTCCGAAGTTTTCAATATGTGAAGGCTTTCCGAGAGGACCGACAACATCTAAAAAAAAGTCGCCGGTATTGAGCTGGTTAATAGCTTTTGTGGTTTTTCCGATACCTTGCACGATAATAGTAATTGTTCCTTGTTCTTTATTTGAATCAGCAATGGTAAGAGGAATTCTTTCCCCGGTTTGATCTGTGCGAACGATTACGAATTGTCCGGCTTTTCTTTTGGCTGCAATTTTGGGAGCTTCAATAACAAACCTTTTAATATCGGTTGCAAGAAACTCAGCAGTGATTATTTTATTCATCTATGAGTATTTCAGTAAGTTTAAGAAAATCTTTATGTTTGTATGTAAAAATAAGGAAAAATTCATTATAAAAGATGGCAGATTTCAGCAGCTTTTCGGCTTTTTAGGTGAATTACTCTAAAGATTATTGAAGAAAATTTAAAATAATAAATGACACATACTCTTGGGCTTCTTTTACTTTTTAGTGTGGTTAATTTTGGACAGAACGAAGGAAGAAATGGTTTTGAACCAAAATTGGAAAACAATAAATTAATAGTTACAAACCCTGCGGGGGAAGCAATTTTTGAAAAATATTTTAGTGAACCGGAAGAGCTTTTCGTTAATTTAAGCGAGGGTTCGCAAGCTGAGTATCTTATACGCGATAAAAAAATTGTAAATGGAATTCCGAAATATTTTGCTTTTCTTTACACTATTAACGATACTTTTTGTTTAATTGATTCGCTGTACTCCGGTGTTTATGAACCAACACCAACCTATTGCAGCGAAATTAATAAGACGCTGCTTCTCATAGGAAATCCGGAATTCGATTCTCTCTATTCATCCTTTGAGCATGAATATTTTTCAGCCGTATCTTGTTTGCAGTTTGAAGACGGGAGGTTATTCAATGTTGATGATCAAGTGTATGATATATTTTTGCAGGAGAATGAACCTATCATTTCATATTTAGAAAGCGTGTGGAGCGGCTCATCAAAAGATTGCTCCTCTTCAACAGAAATTAAATCGGCGGTAGCTGCTGTTTATCTGAATTACTTAAACGCGGGGGAAAAAGTTTTAGCCCGTCAATTTCTAAATGATTATTATCTTTGCCCCGACAAAGAGTCATTTAAAAATTTTCTCGATTCACAATTTTAACAAAGGTGAAAAATGGAAAAAATTAAAGTAGGAGTTATTGGAACCGGACACCTGGGAAAACTTCACACAAAAATGTTTGCTCAACTGCAAAATGCAGCACTTGTTGGAGTTCACGACACAGATTTTGCAGCCGCAAAAGCCGTAGCAAAAGAGAACCATACTCAAGCGTTCGAGCAGATGGATGAGCTGCTCGGCAAAGTTGAAGCGGTTTCAATCGCCGCTGTTACCAGTGAACATTATCAGTTAGCGAAGAAGTGTTTGGAGAAGAATATTCATGTGTTTGTGGAAAAACCAATAACCTCGTTACTAGATGAAGCCGAAGAATTAGTCTTTCTTTCGCGAGAAAAAAATCTGAATTTACAAGTTGGGCATATCGAACGGTTTAATCCGGCGCTGCTTGCTCTGGAAAAATATAAATTAAATCCGCTGTTTGTGCAGAGCGATAGACTTGCCCAATTTAATCCGCGGGGAACAGATGTGGCAGTCGTTTTGGATTTGATGATCCATGATATTGATATAATCTTAAGCCTCGTAAAAAGCGAAGTAAAAAGCGTGCAGGCAAGCGGTGTTGCTGTTGTTTCAAATAATATTGATATTGCAAACGCAAGAATTGAATTTGAAAACGGAGCGGTTGCCAACGTAACTGCAAGCAGAATTTCACAGAAAAAAATGAGGAAGATGAGAATCTTTCAGAGAGAAGGATATCTTTCACTTGATTTTATTACCGGCGTTTCGGAAGTGTTTCGTCTCGTTTCTTCGGATCAAAAAATTGATGAGGATCATATTAACTTCGGCGAGATAGGTGTTGGCGATAAAAAGAAATTTGTTATTTACGAACAGCCGGAACAAGTTGAAGTAAACGCTCTCAAATATGAATTGGATCTTTTTCTTCAGTCAATTATTAAAAAAGAAAAACCGGTCGTTTCAGGCGAAGACGGCTGGCGAGCACTAAAAGTTGCCGACTTGATCGTAAAAAAAATTGAAGAATCTTTAAAAAAATTATCACAATAATTCCGGAGAAATTTATGAAAAAAAGTATTTTGCTCATTGTTCTGTTATCGTTCGTATTTGCTTCATGCAGTATTTATCAATCAATAGTAAACGTTTCGCGGTTGAAATTTAAACTCGGTACGGTCGCCAATGTGAGACTGGCAGATATTCAGTTAAGCGGGAAAAATAAATTAAGCGATTTTTCCCCGTTCGATGCAATAAAACTTACCTCTGCAATCACAAAAGGTTCATTGCCAATATCATTCGTTCTAAACATAGACGTGAAAAATCCGAACGACGGAACCGGCGGCTATTCTTCAACTACTGCTTCGCTTGTTTCACTTCCGTACCGGCTTTATGTAGATGAAAAGGAAATATTGACCGGAGATATTTCTGCTCCGGTAACCATTCCCGGAACCGGTGAAGCTACAGTCATCCCGCTTTCAATTAATTTCGATCTCTACAAAAATATAAAAGATCACGGTTTTGAATCACTTGTAAATCTTGCTTTGAACATCTCAGGTACAGGAAACGGAAATTCAAGATTATCCGTGGTTACCAAGCCAACTGTAAATACAGTGATCGGAAATATCACCTATCCGGGTGAGTTAACAATAGTTGACAAAGAATTCAGAGATAAATAATATAAATTGAATTGAATGAGTGGAGTGTAACATGTCTAAATTAGAAAAATATGCGATCGGTGTTGACTTAGGCGGAACCTATATTAAGTTTGGCGTTGTTACCGAAAAAGGGAAAATAGTTAGAAAAACTTTTGTTGATACAAAAGCTGAGGGTGGTCCCGAATCCGTATTGAAACAAATGAAAAAAGGGCTGAAAGAGATGCTCAACCAGAATGAAATAAAAATTGAAGGGATCGGTATCGGTTCGCCCGGAATTGTTTCAAAGAAAAAAGGTACGGTTGAAAATCCGCCGAATATACCCGGCTGGGGAAAAGTTCAGTTAGGGCATTTGATTGAAAAAAATTTTAAGCTCGCCACTTTTGTTGAAAATGATGCAAATGCCGCGGCGATTGGTGAGCTGATTTTCGGAGCCGGGAAAAACCATAAGTCGTTTGTGATGATAACGCTTGGCACGGGTGTTGGCGGCGGAATCATTCTAAACAAAAAATTATTCCGCGGAGATTTTGGAGCCGCCGGTGAAATCGGGCACATTACCATTGATATTAATGGTCCAAAATGCGGATGCGGTTCTTACGGCTGCATTGAAACCTATGCCGGCAATGGCTATATTATTCAAAGAGTTAAAGAAGAATTGAAACAGCATCAAGATTCAAAAATTGCTGAATTGATCAGCGATGACTTTAATGCATTAACGCCTAAAGTTATAAGCATTGCTGCAGAATTTGGAGACCCGTTTGCAAATGAAGTGATTAAAAATTTGGGGAAAAATATTGGTTTCGCGCTTGCCTCGGTTTCCAATCTGCTTGATGTTAGTACCTTTATAATCGGCGGCGGCGTTGCCGGATTTGGCAAAGTGCTTCTCGATACCATCAGCAACTCTTTGAAAGAAAGAGTCTTAAAATCATTGGTATCTCGCTGTAAAGTACTTCCGGCAAAATTGAAGAATGAAGCCGGAATTAAAGGAGCGTCATCACTTGTTTTTTATTCAATATAATTTTCATTTGGTAAATCAATAAATGAAAATTTTTTTGCTCCATATTTTTGTTTTCGCAATAACCTGTTTTGGGCAAACGGATTCGCTAAAAGTTTTCTCAACTGATTCTTCCAAAGTTCTTCAAGATTCTTTGGCGTTGCACGATTCAACTAAAAAAAGCACCGACATCGATTCCATCATCTATTCATCGGCTAAAGACTCGATTATCTTTTTCCTCGACCAAAAGAAAATGCACCTCTATGGCAGCGGAGATATGCGCTATAAAGATACCGAATTAAAGAGCGGAAAAATTATTGTTGATTTTGAAACTTCTAATGTTGAATCATTTGGAATAGGGCGGGATTCGATGAACAAAGAAATTGAAGCCCCGGTTCTTGTTGATAAGGCGGAAGAGTATAAGGGAACGCGCATGCGTTATAATTTTAAAACAACAAAAGGATACATCACTTATGCCGCTTCGGAAATTGAACAAGCATCTTACTCCGGTGCAAAAATAAAAAAAGTTGATAAAAAAACTTTCTTTATTGAAAATGGAGTTTATTCAACTTGTACATTGGAACATCCGCATTATTATTTTTTTGGGAATGAAATGAAAATGATCCAGAAAGAGCAGCTAATCGGTAAGTGGATTTGGCTCGCGTTTGGTGATGTTCCCTTCCCGATCCCGATTCCGTTTATTGTTTTTCCGTTGGAATCGGGAAGACGATCAGGACTGCTGGCGCCCGCCATTGGTGAACGCGCCGGGTATGGAAGATATTTTTCCCGCTTCGGATATTTTTGGGCGATCAGCGATTATATGGATTTAGCTTTAACATCAGATTATTATACTAAAGGCGGTTACAATTTGAATTCCCGTTTTCGTTATTTAAAGCGGTATGATTTTACCGGCAACTTAGAAACCTCATTTTCAAATTTGCACAAAGGTGAAAGGACTGATCCTGGTTATAATGAACAAAAAGATTGGCGTGTCAGATATGTTCACAATCAAACAATAACTCCTTCCTCCAGGCTTGACATTAATTTGGAATTTATGTCCGGTAATTATTTTCAGCAAAATACTGCCGATTATAACCAGCTTTTACGTCAGGATATTGTTTCGAACGCAAATTACTATAAAAGCTGGGAAGAATCCGGTAACAGCATTTCGTTAAGCTACAGCAGGAACCAGCAGTTGCAGAGCGGAAATATTACTGAATATCTTCCAACTTTTTCATTCTCAAAATCGCAAATGTATCCTTTCAAAAGAAAGAAAGTTGTAGGCGAACAAAAATGGTATGAACTAATCGGTTTGAATTACAACAATCAATTTCAAAATAGAAGAATAAAGCAAGACGGTCAGCTTGCAATCCGGGGCGGTGTTCAGCACAGTTTGAACATCGGCGCATCGCCAAGATTCGGATACATTAACATCTCTCCAAATCTTGGGTATAGAGAACTTTGGTACAACAAGCGAGTTAAAAAAGAAAATGTTGTCTCCCCTTATACAGGTTTAGACTCTGTAGTAACTTCGGATATAAAACAGTTTCAGTTTGTACGTACATTTAGTCTGGGAGTTTCAGCTTCCACAAAAATTTACGGCATCTACCAACCGCAAAGTTTTGGAATTGCCGCATTGCGACACACAATTCTTCCCTCAGTTTCATATAATTATCAACCAGATTTTTCGCAGCCGAAGTGGGGCTACTATGATTCATATAAAAACTCAAAAGGGGAAGAGATTCAGTACAATAAATATGAGCGTGAAATATACGGAGGTGCCCCTTCCGGTGAATCGCAAAGCCTGAATTTTTCACTTGGAAATATTTTTGAGATGAAAACATTAGTGGATAGAACGGATACAACCTCAAAAGAAAATAAAATTCAATTGTTAAATTTGAATGCAGGTATCGGTTATAATTTTGTTGCCGATAGTCTCAAATTTTCCGATCTTAATGTTTCTTACCGCACGCAGGTTGGTGACTTGTTAAGTCTTTCCGGATCATCTACTTATTCGCTTTATGACTATAATGAAGCGGGGAATGCAATCAATAAATTTTTAATTGAACAGGGAAAAGGATTTTTGCGCTTACGAAGTTTTAACTTTTCTGTTTCAACAAGTTTATCCGGCGATAAATTTAAATCGAACGATGAGAATAAAACGGAGGATACTCTCAGCCAACAGGAAGCAGCATTTCAAAAAGACAATAAAATGTACCGCGGGTTGTATGATTCGCAAGAACCGGATTTTTCTATCCCATGGAGTATCTCGCTAAATTATAACTATAGCGAATCGCGTTATAACCCTTATGCAACCTCGCGATTTTCAACGATCAGCAGTTCGGCAAATATTAGTTTAACCAAATATTGGAAGCTCAGTGTGAGCGGCAGTTACGATATTACCGGCAAACAATTTTCTGCGCCCCAAATTATGATCAGTAGAGATTTACATTGCTGGCTTATGAATTTTACTTGGAACCCGATCGGTACATATACCGGTTACCGCCTGGAAGTAAGAGTGAAAGCTCCGCAATTGCAGGATTTAAAAATCACCAAGACCGATAATTTTTTTAGCGGAAGATGATGAATGTGAAAACATATTTAATTGACGGCAATAATCTCATGGGGAAAATCAAGTCTCTTTTTGCACTTCAACAAAAAGACAAACAAGCATCGCGTGAGCAATTGGTTTTTCTGCTGGATAAATACTTTAAGACGCAGAAAAATAAATGTGTGCTGTATTTTGACGGCTTCCCATCAATAACAATTGCTTCGGACTTTCTCAAGATAAAATATTCGCAGAAACAAACCGCAGATGATCTCATTCGCAGAGACATCACCAATGCAGACAATAGAAAAACTTTAACACTTATAACTTCTGATTTAGCTTTAGCTGGCTTCGCGAAAGTCTGTTCTGCTGAAGTTTTGAAAAGTGAAGTTTTTGCAAAGCAGGCGCTTCAATCAAAAGCCGGAGAAGATGAATCGGGAATCATAGATAAACTCACAAATCAAACTGCTGAATTCAAAAAACTTTTCGGAGTGTAAAGAAAGAGATGAAAACATTCATAACCGTTCTCTTCTTTTTTTATGCGGAAAGTTATCCTCAATTTTTTTCTGTTCATAATGCCGATAAACAAACCTACGGCAACATAAAAATGTTGGAAGCAAATGTACCGGAAAACCAAACCGAGATCATTCCACTTCAATTTGAAAAATCCGAACTAACGGCGTCAGTTTTTGGTTATCTGCCGTATTGGGAATATCAATCGGCAAGAAATTATTTGCGATTTGATTTGCTTACTCACATTGCATTGTTTGACTTTGCCGCAGATAGTCTTGGCAATCTTCACAATCCGTATTATTGGCCCTGGACTGATGTGATAAATAAAGCTCATCTGAATGGAGTAAAAGTTATTCTTTCTACTACAAATTTTAAAGCTTCACAAATGCGGCAACTCTTAAACTCAGATTCTGCAAAGCAAAATTTATATTTAAACTTGAAGAATAAAATTGAAACGTACAAACTTGACGGAGTGAATATTGATTTTGAAGAATATTATTCCGCTGACCGCGGCGATCTTCTAAATAATTTTATGAAAGAACTAACTGATTCACTTCACGCCGCAATTCCAAATTGTGAAGTTTCTTTTGCCGGTCCCGCCGTTAATTGGAGCGGTTGGAAACTTGCCGGATTGGCAAATGCATGTGATTATATTTTTATTATGGGCTATGCCTTTGCGGGTAAGTGGAGCGATTACAGCGATTCAAACGCCCCGTTGCTCGGCGGCACTTACAATATTACGAACACTCTAGCCAAACAATATGCGGATGTTATAAAAAGTAATCCTAAGAAATTAATTCTCGGTGTTCCGTATTACGGAAATAAATGGAAAACCAAAACTCAAGAACCTCATTCCGCAACCGTTACTTATGGCAATACCACACGATTCCGCGATGATGTTACTGTCTCACAAACGTACGGATTGCTTTGGGAAAACACACAGAAAACTCCCTGGTACAGATGGAAACTAAACGACACAACCTGGTATCAAGTTTGGTTTGATAACGATTCGAGCTTGGGATTAAAATATGATTTAGCAAAATCTTATCATTTAAAAGGAATTGGAATGTGGGCGTTAGGCTATGACGGCAGCCGAACTGAATTATGGAATGCGATTGAAAAACGTTTTGTCACTTCCGTGGCGAATGAAAAAGTAATTGCAGAACCAAAGTTTTTACTTTCTCAAAATTACCCCAATCCGTTTAATCCCGAAACAATTATTAGTTATCGGTTGTCAGTTTTCAGTAAAGTTTCGCTGAAAGTTATTGATATTCTGGGAAATGAAATTACAACTTTGGTGAATGAAGAAAAACATCCGGGGATTTATCATGTTGAATTTAAGGTAAAGACGGGGCATGCCCCGTCTCTACCGAGTGGAGTATATTTCTATCAACTCCGGGCGGGAGATTTTGTGCAGACAAAAAAAATGGTGTTATTGAGGTAACAAATATTATGAAAAAATTATTCTTCAGTCTTTTAATCACAATTCTTTTGCAACTAAATGTTTTTGCTCAAAGTGGATGGAATTTAATTTATAATTTTGAACAGGGAATAACCAACATTGCGTTCAAAGATTCATTAACCGGTTTAGCCTCGGGGGCCGTTAATGCAAAAATTTATAGAACAGTTGATGGAGGAATATCTTGGAGAGTAGTAAATATAACTGGTCTTTCAGATGTAATTTCTAATATTATCTTCTACAATGATAATATTTGTTTCGGAGTTGGAAAAAACGGAACAGTAATAAAATCTGTTGACAATGGTAATACTTGGTCTGTTGGAAGTGTCGGTGACCGGTCTGAATTAAGAACCATATATGCTACCCCTGGAGGAACTCTTTTTATCTGTCAGCGAAGCGGAAACGATATCTATAAATCATCTGACCAGGGAGGTTCTTGGACTAAAATATTTTCCAATAGTACCGGTTATGTTTATGATTTCGGATTTATTAATGAAAAAATAGGTTATCTCGTAGGAGATAGTATGGTCAAAACTACTGATGGAGGAGATAATTGGTTCATGATCAATGATATTATTCCACTTGCTAGAAATCTTAGAATTAAGTTCGTAACTGAAAATATTGGGTATCGATTAGCAGGCAATTATTCAGGAGGTAAAGTAGTTAAAACCACTGATGGAGGAAATAACTGGTTTATCCTATATGATAGCAATTATGGACCAAACATAGTTGATTTTACAATATCCGGTACGAATACAATTTGGGCTGTCGGTTATCATAATATTTTAAATTCCAGGAATGCAGGTTCAAGTTGGGCGCATCAATCGTTTACTCCATTGGCAGATCTGTACAAAACTACATCAATAAATTCCTTAACTTGTTTTGTGCTTAACAGCAGCGGTGGTCTTTACAAAACTGTTGATGGTGGATTATCACGTCCCTCTCTTGTTAGTCCAAATAATAATAGCATAGATTTACCCTTGACGACTGCATTGTCATGGAGTTCGTTTACATCAGGTAATCCTTTTAAATTGCAAATAGCTGCGGATGCTGTTTTGGGTAATCTAGTACTTGATACTATGATTTTTGGAACAACTAAAGAAATCCGCTCGCTGAACTTGAATAGCATATATTACTGGAGAGTGCAAGAGAAATTCGGTGATTTCTATTCACCTTGGAGTGAAGTTTGGAACTTTAAAACTACAGCCGGTACGCCTGTGTTATCTTCTCCTTCTAATAATTCAATTGATGTTCCTCTTGCAACAACGTTTATGTGGACAGATGTCACTTTAAATGCTGATACCTATCAATTACAGGTATCCGCGGAACCAAGTTTTGTTTCACCATTTTTTAACGATAGTACAATTTCTATCAATAATTTTGATTTGAGCAGTTTGTATGATGATGTGCTATATTACTGGCGAGTACGGGCAAAAATAAATAATATTTATGGAGAATGGTCATCAGTATGGCAATTTAGAACTTTAGCAAAAACTGCTCGATTATTAAGTCCAATTAATAATTCAACAATTAGTCCAATTAATATTACACTTCAATGGTCACCTACCGCTCAAACAAGCAACTACCGATTACAAGTTTCGACCGATTCATTATTCGCGACAAACGTTATTGACCAGGATAACATAGTGGGTTTATCTGCTGTTATTAATGTTAGCTATGGTACAAAATATTTCTGGCATGTTGGCGCAAAGAACGAAGATGGCAATACGTACTGGTCTGATAATTTACGATTTCAGACCAGACCTCTTCCCACAACGTCTTTCCCATTAGAACTTGGGAACAAATGGTATTACAAAGCTGGCTCTACAAGGGATTACTATTATTACGGAGTTGAAAAAGAAATTACGGATACATTAAGCAACGGATTTAAAAAAGTTACAGTAAAGTATTTTTATCAAGATAGTATAAGTGTTAGTACAGAGCTTTGGGCTTACAAAGACGGAAAATTTTATATAAATGACTTCAGTACAGTTTATTATAACGACTATATAACTCACGACACATGCAGTTCTACTGGAATGGTAGAAATATGTTGGCATTTGATTCCATATCAAATTTTTGAAATTACAGACACTGCACAAGTTTATTCAAATTGGATCCGTATGCACGGAGTTGCTGCCGATGAAGTGACAATATTTCCTGAAATCGGTATTGTAAAAGATTGGCATTATTCTTATTTCACGTCAGCGACAAGAGATTCTATTTATTTGGTCGGTTTCTATAGGAATGGCGAAGTACTCGGCGATACAACTTTATCACCACCGCCCGTATATCAGGGAGATGATTGGGTTATGCAAAATAGCGGATCCACAAACGATTTAAATGCAGTTTCATTTACGGACAGATACACCGGGACAGCTGTTGGCAAAAATGGTACAATTCTTAGAACAACTAATAGTGGTACAACTTGGTATTCACAATCAAGTGGAACAACTGAAAATTTAAATGACATTTCTTTTATCGGGGCAAACGATGGGATAGCAGTTGGTAATAGTGGTGTTATATTGAAAACTACTGATGGGGGGTCTAACTGGGTACCCCAAGTTAGTGGAGGTTCCTCTTCGATTTATAATCTCTATCGAATAGACGGGAGCATTGCTATCGCGATTGGGGATGGAGTGATTATAAAAACCACAACAGGCGGAGCTACATGGTGGAATGTATTTACTTTGGGGAGTGGTGGAGATCCAAAGAAAAGAGGAATCAGCTTTTCTGATCGAAACAATGGGTTAATTGTTGCAGGGAGTGGTGCAGTTCTAACTACTACTGACGGTGGGACAACCTGGAGATTTGGTCAGTATAATTTTGAGTTTGACTTTTATGATGTGTTTTTTTTAGACGAAAATAATTGTTCAATAGTGGGGTTTAACGCTAGCTTAAATACTGGGTTAATAATGAGTAGATATGGAGCCCCACAACCCAGTGGTACCAATCAAGCATTGCTTTCAGTCAGCTATACAGATTCTACTCATGGTATTGCGGTAGGGAATAATGGCATAATCGTTAGAACAACTAATGGCGGTGCAAATTGGCTCAAACAACCAAGCGGAACAACCAACTCTTTGAATGATGTAACTTTTACCGATGCGAAAAACGGATGGATTGTTGGAGCGGGCGGTTTGATTTTACATACAACTTCAATTACTGAAATTGTTTCTCAATCATCTTTCCCATTGGAACTCGGGAACAAATGGTACTATCAGGCCGGATCAAACCGAAATGAAGTTTATGGAATTGTTAAGGAGGTTACCGATACTTTAAGCAATGGCTTTAGAGAGATCACCTCTAAATCTTTTTCCCGTACCGGTGTAACGACTGGAAAAGAATATTGGGGTTTTATCGACGGCAAGTTTTATGCGAACTCATACTCTCCCGCGATTGACTATTATGCTCAAGTCTATTATAATAACTTTTTAACCCATGATTCATGTATTTATATTGGTGGAACAACTATGGACAATGATTGTTGGAAATTGACAGAATATCCAATGTTCAATATTATTGATTCTGCACAAATCTATACTCGTAGCGGCGCGATAGCAAGTATTGTAAGCTTTCAACAAACTGTAATCGTTTCACCCAAAATAGGAATAATTAGAACATGGTTTTCAAGTTATCCGCGCCAAGGTGTGGGAGATAGAGATTCTACATATTTAATAGGAATGTTCCGAAATGGAGAATTTCTTGGAGATACTGTATTTTCTAATCCATACAGAGCGGCGAATCTAATTTCACCTCTAAATGGTTCGCATGATATGTTTCTAACAGTTTCTTTACAATGGCGTAAACCTTCAGAAGCTCTTTCATACAGAGTGCAGGTATCTACAGATACCACATTTAGTAATCTTATTGGTGATTATTCAGGATTAACTGATACACTAAAAATTGTTGGCCCACTTAAAGACTTCACAGATTATTATTGGCGTGTTGGAACTTTAAGTAGTGATGGAAAAGTGTATTGGTCCTCATATTTTAATTTTAGAACTATGAACACAAAGAACATTCCTTATTTACTCTCACCCGAAGACGGAGCAAGTATTCCCCAACTTTCTACATTTAAATGGAGAAAAGCGGAAGAAGGAGTATCGTATAGATTACAAATCTCCACCGATCCTTTTTTTTACAATTTAGCTTATGATCGTTGGGGTTTAACTGATACAACAAAAACCATTGACTCTTTAGATCTGGAAACGGAATACTTTTGGCGTGTAGAGGCAACAACTATTAGTGGTCACTATTTATCGCAGGTTTTTAGTTTTACTGTCGCTCATTTTCCTGATCCTTATAGAGCTGTAAAATTAATTTCACCTTTAAATGGTTCTCTTGATTTGTTTCCAACAGTTAGTTTAAAATGGAATAAAGTTTCAGAGGCAACCTCATACAATCTGCTGGTTTCTAAAGATATAAACTTTAGAAACATAGTCCTCAATTATTCCGGGTTGACTGATACTTCTAAGTTTGTTGGTCCACTTGAAAACTTCACAAAATATTATTGGCGTATTGGTACTATATGGAGTGACGGAAGTGAATATTGGTCATCAGCTTCTAATTTTACAACTATTGATCAAAAATATCTTACAAATCTGCAGGTACCATCTAATAGAACTTCAGAGATTCCTCAATTCTTTACCTTCAAATGGAATAAAGTGGCGAATGCAGTTTCCTACAGGTTGCAAATTTCAACTGATTCTCTTTGCACTAATGCAGTTTATGATTATGGTAACCTTCTTGATACATTAAAGGTTGTTGATCTTTTAGATTCAAAAACACAATATTTTTGGCGTGTTGAAACATCAACTTTGGATTACAGAGCAACATCTCGCAAATACTGGACGATGGCTTATACTTTTTCAACAATCGCGGCACCGGAAGAATTTATGCTGCATCAGAATTATCCCAATCCGTTCAATCCATCGACTACAATCAGTTATGAAATACCAAAAGCCGGATTTGTTTCGCTTAAACTGTATGATGTGCTTGGAAGAGAAGTTGCTACTCTGGTTAATGAAGAGAAGATCGCAGCGAAATATGACATTGAGTTTAAGGCAAATATTTTGGCAAGCGGAGTATATTTCTATCAACTCCGGGCGGGAGATTTTGTGCAGACAAAAAAAATGGTGTTGTTGAGGTAAGGAATAGGCGAAGTTTTTAGAGAGTTATAATAATGAACATGAAACAATGAATAGCGAATGATGAAGTCACTCGTTCCTTGTTCGTTATTCGATATTTTCTTTTTACTCGCCATGTAGATTTGGAATTCGGCATTAATAAATCGGGTCCATCCCGTATTTGCCGCAAGCGTACATCATCAACAAAGCGGAAAGATCAACAAGCGCTTTTTTCTGATCTTCTATGTAAATAACCAGGTCGTAAACCTCGGCGACAAAACTTAAATTCTTTAAAACTTTTCTTAATTCCTGGTAGGTTGGAGTTCCATGCCAGTTTGCCACTTCTTTTACAAGAATATTTTCATAACGGCGTAAGAATTCGTTAAAGGATATTGTCTTTTTACTATTTGGAAACTGGGGGCGGCAGATGGCGATGAGATCATTGAAATAAGCATCCCATTTATCAGCGAGATTTTTATTTCTTACGCGCATCACATAGCGGGCTTTTTCTAAAGAGAAATGTGCCTTGGTTGATACTTTTACTGTTGGAATAACAGCATAGCCGTCGTAACTTTTTTCCCCGGTTTCTTCATCAAAATATTTCCATCTTTTTAAAAGCTGTGAAGGTGAATAAATTACGATAACTTTATCAAGAGCGCTATCTACAACAATATATTTATTTTGCTGAAAAGTGATCACCGTAAACCAGTGTTCCCAGTTGTCAACACTTAGCACGCACGGGAAACCATCCTTTAAATGTTCGTTCAACACCTTTAATGCTTCTTTGGGAATTTCACGGCGGAAATATTTCATTTTGCAATTGTATGCTTTTGCCGCTTTTGCAAGTCCTATTTCGTCTGTCCCGTACCACCAGTTGCTTCCGGCTTTTTTACCAATTTCATTTTCATTTTGAAATTTTCCGAGCATCACTAAAGCATATTTTAAAGCGAAAGGTCCGCATTGATATTTATAGGGCTGAGGGTAGAAACTCATAGATGTTGTACTAAGTTTTTAATTATAAATTGTTTATCGTAAATTTAATTCAACAAAATGAATTTATCGAGGTATTTTTTAAAAAGATGAAGAAAAAACAGCTAAGGGGCGGAATTACCAAGATGAAAACGGCTAAACCCGGTTTACCAACCGTAGCTATAATTTATAACGAGCCGGAACCGGAGCTCTACGTAAAGAAGTCTCCCTCAAATTTCGATAACTTGAATTTTATCCCTTATTTCGAAGTTGAAAACACTACTCCAATGGAGGATTACGAAACATTTGCCAAGATAATTGAAATGAGGGGATTTAATTGCTCTACCGTAAACCTGAAGGATGATTTTCATCTCTTAGTTGATGAATTGACGAAAAACCGCCCGGATGTCATTTTCAATTTTGTTGAGCTTTTTAACAACAATCCAAAACTTGAGATGAATGTAACCGGAATTTACGAACTGTTGGAAATTCCTTACACCGGAGCTCCTCCTTTAGCATTAGCCAACTGCCAAAGCAAAGTTTTTACAAAAAGGCTGCTTGGTTCGTACGGAATTAAAACCGCAAATTTTGAGCTAATAAAGACATTTGCAGAAAGATATAAACACTCGCTCCGTTTTCCCATAATTGTGAAACCCGCTTATGAAGATGCAAGTGTTGGAATTGATTTCAACGCAGTGGTTCACAATAATTCCGAGTTGAATGCGAAGATCAATTATATTTTTAGCGAGTTTAAGCAAGCTGCGTTGATAGAAGAATTTATTGAAGGACGGGAATTAAATGTTGCGGTAATGGGGGATGAGAATCCTGTGGTTCTGCCAATCAGTGAAATTGATTTTTCTGCAATGCCCGATCATCTTCCGAATATTGTAAGCTATCAGGCAAAGTGGGATCAAATGCACGAAGCGTATCATAAGACCATCCCAATTTGTCCTGCTGTTTTGCCAAAGAAAATCCAGGCGAAAGCAGAAAAGATCGCTCTCGCAGCATTTAAAGTTATGGGAGTTCGCGATTACGCAAGAATTGATATGCGTCTGTCAAAAGATAACGAACTGTTTGTATTGGAAGTTAATCCGAATCCTGATCTGACTGAAGGAGCCGGTTTTATGCGCTCGGCAGAAGCTGCCGGTCTTACTTATGATGAAGTGCTTGAGAAATTAGTTCGTTTTGCTTTGCTACGTGGGGAAAAAGCCCATCCCCGACCCTTCCCAAAGGGAAGGGGGGTTTAGATATTCTCTCTTTGGTGGATTATAAGGAGCTTTTGACCGTCTGCGGTAATTTTACTTTTACAACTTCATAAACTCCAAAGAGCAAGCCTGTGTAAAACAGATCGCCCAATAAAGTGTTTTGGAAAAATGGGATGCCAGCGGTAAAGCAAAGAAGTAGTCCAGTTAAATCTTTTGAATAAAGAGTTCCTAAAGCCCACATTCCAAAATTCGTAATTACAAAAAAGAGAACAGAAGAAGCAACGGATGCAAGCGCTATCGTACCAATCGATTTTCTGTTTTTTACTAAAAATCCAATTCCAACTATCAAAACAAAACTTAGATAGACAGTTATCATTTGTGAATGGAAGCCGATAATTAAATCGGAAAGAAACATTGCCAAAACCGGGACGGCAAAAGCAAATTTCTTCTCGTCAAAATAGACGGCGGATAATAATGCCATGCCGGTTATCGGCGCAAAGTTTAGCGGATGGGGAATTAAACGGCTGATGGCGGCGAGCAGAATCAATCCGGTTAGTACCAGAAATTTATTTGAGGATATTTTTTCTTTCATGGGAGTTCCTTTTTCTATTTGTTCAAAATTACAAAAAAAAATGAAATGTTCAGTTAAAAATTTGTTTCTTTATTTTCATCATTTAACCGGAACGGTCTTGACCGCTCCCTACATTTTGAAACAAAAGTAGGTTGTAGAGAACACTCACGAGCGTTCCGTTAAATCTTATAAAATGACTGATGACCATTGACTACTGCCTATGCTTAAAACGAAAAATTAATCCCGGTATAAACAGATTGTCTTTCAGTTCCGTAACCTAAAATCTCTTCATACTTTTTATCAAAGATGTTGTGCAGTTTGGCGAAGACTTCAAACATGTTTTTGATTTTATATGAAGCTGACATATTCACCAGTGTATAACTTTCAAGTTGAATGCGTTGGTAAGTTGAAAAATCTTTATCATCCCTCACTCCTGTGTATAAAATATCAATCCCGAGAGTAAGCTGCTGGTTCAGGAAAAAGATGCTTGAGAATGAGGCTCTGTCTTTCGGTCTGCGAAGCAATGGTAAATCTTTGTCGGGGCTGTTCTCGCTTTTATCATGGGTGTTTGTTAACGTGTAGGTGAAATGATAAGCTGCAAATCCTTCCGGGTTATATTTTAAACCGATCTCAACGCCTTTGGTTTCAGCCTTTGAAAGGTTAATCATTTTAAACGTTGCGTTATCTAAACTAAATAAGTCAGTAAAAAGATTTGAGAAATACGAAACTTCAAAGGATAAATTGCGATTCAACAAAAACTGTTCTACGCCAATATCCCAACCTTTACTTTTCTCCGGTTTTAGACCGGCATTTCCATAGAGAGGATCAAAAAGATTGAAAAGGGAAGGAGTTTTAAATCCCGTACCGTAAGACGCGCGGATTTTCGTTCCGGTTTCTTCCACAAAATAAACGGGAGCGATCCGGTAAGTAACCGCAGAGCCGAATTTTTTATGTTTGTCGTAACGAACGCCAAGTGTGCTATTGAAATTTTTTACGGGTGAAATTTGATCTTGTGCAAAAAATCCGAAAGTAGTTGAACTGCTTTTGGGGAAGAAACTGTTCCAGGGTCCCCATTCGCTGTTTGAGTAATAATCCGAGACTGCTGTTTCTTCCTCAGCCTCTGCGCCAAGGGTGATTCGTTGCGAATCAATGAACCTTAACGTGTTCAGCCATTCAATTTTCTTTTTTGTTCCATCGTAACGCGCATCGGAAGAAGTTGTAGGACGGTGCGCATCAACTCCATCTGTATATTTTCTGAAATTGCGCAGATAGTTAAAAGAGATTGATTGATTCCACTTTTTATCAAACAGGGAAAAATCAAGAGCAGTTTTTATTAATGATTCTTGCAACGAGTAAGAATAATTAGGATCGTCGCCGTTGATTCCTCCGCTGTAATCAAAGTCGGTATTTGCTTTGTTGTAGCGGAGTAAAAGGGAAAGGGAAATATCTTCAGGGAAAGTATAATTCAACTTTGATGTGAACGAAGAAGTTTTGTATCCGTCGACTTCTGTATTTCCGTAGAGTTCCGAAGCGGAAGAAAAACCTTTTGTTTTGAAATCGTTTACCGCGAAAAAATAATTTAATGCGTTACTGCTTCCCGAGACAGAAGCGCCTGAACGTATACTGTTGTAAGCGCCGCCTTCAAGTTGAGCGTTTACTGATAAAGACTGCGAATATTTCCTCGTAAAGATCGAGATGACACCCGCGAGCGCGTCGGATCCGTAGAGTGTGCTCTGCGGTCCGCGGAGGATTTCTATCCGCTCTATATCGGAAGCTTGAAGGTTTGAAAAATCAAAAACGTTTCCAACATCACCGGGATTATTCATTTCCACGCCATCAAGAAGAACAAGAGTCTGCCCGGCATTAGCGCCGCGCGTAAGTACAGTTGCAAGTTTGCCTGCGCCGCCTTGTTGAAGCATAAAAACTCCCGGCACTTCCGAAAGTAATTCGAGAGCGGTTCCTTTTTGTGAGAGTTCAATTTGCGCCCTCTCAATGACCGTTACTGCCGAACCGACCTGATTTGTAGGCATCGGAGTTTTGGTCGCCGATACTACAACATCAGACAGATGATAGGTGCGAAGTGAATCGCTGCTCGATTTTTCTCCTTCCGCTTTTGTAACGGAAATGAAGAGGAGAAGTGAAAGAAAAATTTTTTGTACCATAGAAGTTACTCCTTCAGTATAAATAAAATGATTGAAATAAGGGTGTAACTTCGTGGGATGAAAGAAATGAATTACGAAACGGTACGCATGAGCGTAGAGGCTTCATTAATCCAACCTTACCCGCGAAGGTTGATTAAAATTTGTACGGCAGGTCTCCTGACTTTTGACCAATAGCATTTTGCCGGTAGTCATTTCACAGTTGCGCGACAGCTCCGGAGTTTCACCGGATTCCCTATCATTCCCGTTCTATGCGGGACACCGTAACAATCTTAAAAGAACGGGCGAAATCTAAAAAAATTATTTTTGAAAACAAAATGGACATCTTGCCGGAGAATTTCTGTTTGACACTTGCTATCGGATTGAGTAAGTTACGTTAGGTTCTTAAAAAATCACTATCGCTAACATGTTAACGATAATTGAATAACGAATAATGAACAAGAAATAATGAATTTCGAAGTTAAAGCAATAAGCAGTTCAACTTCATCATTCGAAATTCCTTGTTCGATATTCATTATTCATTTTTTCCTTTAGCTTTTTTCCCAAGCAGCGTCTTGGGAAAAACGTAGGCTCTTAGAGAATCGCTATCGCTAACATGTTAACGATAATTGAATAACGAATAATGAACAAGAAATAATGAATTTCGAAGTTAAAGCAATAAGCAGTTCAACTTCATCATTCGAAATTCCTTGTTCGAAATTCCTTGTTCGATATTCATTATTCATTTTTTCCTTTAGCTTTTTTCCCAAGCAGCGTCTTGGGAAAAACGTAGGCTCTTAGATTCTTGTTAGCGCTAACATGTTAACGATAATTGAATAACGAATAATGAACAAGAAATAATGAATTTCGAAGTTAAAGCAATAAGCAGTTCAACTTCATCA
>Ga0210046_1000573_pt1 | contig 34576 bp, 30 predicted proteins | sample CryGeyCG2114_250_FD_185461 | JGI IMG/M metagenome (GOLD analysis project Ga0210046, IMG submission 185461) | Groundwater microbial communities from aquifer - Crystal Geyser CG18_big_fil_WC_8/21/14_2.50 (SPAdes) (version 2) | ecosystem: Environmental > Aquatic > Deep subsurface > Groundwater ...
GAAAATTTGCAGAAAAAAGCGTTCAAAAAAGTTGGGCAGTGATTGGGCAGTTGCCGTTCAAAATAGTTCATTTTTAGTCTAAAAATAAAGCATTTTTGGGGTAAGCGAAGAATCCCTAACTCTCCGCCCCAAATTAAAAAAGCCCTTTTTCCGCCGAATTAGGGCTTTTTGCTTTTTAAAGATTAGTCGACTTATTTGCTTTTTATTGATGTTTTTGAGAAACAGTTATCAATTCAGTTATCAATTAATTTGATGGAATAATACCCTTAATAAAGTCTATGCTATTAGCATTGGGTAAATATAGTTGATTTGTACAATCTGTGGTTATCCTAAGCTCTATCAGCATATGATTTAGCTAATTTTTTTAACTTAAAATTGCAAAGTATTTCCAAGTATGTTGCGGAAGCAATTATAATTTGGAAGTTTTAGTTACAAATGAAGAACAAGTCAAAATACCTTTTAATAATATGGGAGAAATTTTAAGGCAATAAAATTTTGAGCTTAGAATTATTTTTTCTTATTTGAAAAGTTGCAACAAGTATTAATATTATAAATCTTCTCAAAGAATCTGGTATAAAACTGATCTTAGATGTTCTACGATTAAAAGCTTTTGGATATGCAAAAGTATTTTCCTTAAAAAGTGATGTGATTTTCAACACCCCACTGTTGAAAAAATTTACACTTCCTCTTTGGCTGTTTGATTAACAATTCAACACCACCAGTATAACTCTTTGTTTTACAACAACATAAAAAAAGTATTATTAAAATATAATTGCTGGCATGCTATTTGTCCTTTCTCTGTAACAATTAAATATTAAAGGAAGAGTATCATGATTACATTTATCATTAGTATCATTTTAGTTTTTATTGGAGTTGACTTACTCGTTCGATTTATAATCGAGCCATTGATTTTGGGGAGGAATAAGAAAAACAAAGTATCTAAATCTTCCACGTCAAAATTAGATACGAAATTCAGACTTGCAACCGAAACAATGTATGACGGTGGAAAGACATATACACCCGAGGTATCAGATAATGCTGTCAAAGATGAAAATATTTCAAAAGATGAAGTGAAATCTTAAATCAATTAAAATTATATTAACTCATTTAAAGGATCCATTATGGTTGCGATTTTTGTTCTGGCATTGTTTTTATTTATCCTATTAGTCGATCTGATTGTATTACGAATTCAAGGTAAAAGTCATCCGGCATTTGAACCTGCTTTATCTCAATATGATTACCCAGTTTATGATGGAAACGTAATACCCATTCCTTCAAATCTATTTTTTTCAAAAGGACACACTTGGCTAAAGAAAAATAAGGATGGATTAATAGAAATTGGAATTGATCCGTTCGGAACGACGGCATTGGGGACATTATTGATTCAAAAATGTGTGAAATCAGGAAAAGAGTTAAAACGTGGAGAAGTGATACTTGAAGGCTCTTACGGAAATAAAACTGTTAAATTCCTTTCTCCGATTAACGGAAGTGTAAAATCTATTAACGCTGATGTCATTGGCAAAAAAATTTCTAATCCATATAAAGCGTGGGGTGTTAGGCTAATTTCAAAGGATTCGCTGGAAAATGGCAATCTGTATTTTGGGGGGACTGAAGCATTAAACTGGATGAAAAAGGAATTCATCAAATTAAAAGGTTTTATCGATGACCATTCACTAAAAGTAGAATTGGTAGGAGAAACCATGTATGATGGAGGATTATTATCTAATAATACTTCCGTTTTATTAGTTGATCAAAGTGTAAATGATTTTGAAAAAGAATTTCTCTCATTATAATAATTGGAATAAAAATGTTAAACGAAACTGGGATTCTATTTGATATAACTCTTTGTGAAGGATGTGGGGCATGCTATGACATGTGCAAAGAGGTTAATAATTTGCCTGAAACAAATGATGATTATTTAAAAGATCATCTCTCGGATAATACTTTCACGGTTGTGGAAGAATACGGCGAAATATATACGCGAAAACTTTGCATGCATTGTAATGAACCTGCTTGCGTATCCGTGTGTCTGGTTGGAGCAATTAAAAAGAGTTCAACCGGTGCAGTAGTCTATGATGCCGATAAATGTATTGGATGCAGATATTGTATGCAAGCTTGTCCGCATAGTATTCCCCGTTATGAATGGGGATTAACCAAGCCGCGCATACGAAAATGCAATTTGTGTGATGACAGAGTTAAAGCTGGAAAATTACCGGGTTGTGTCGAAGCCTGTCCAACCGAGGCGACAATTTTCGGTAAAATGGATGAGCTAATTGAAATTGCCAAGAAAAGACTTAAATCTGATCCAGACAAATATTATCAGCATATATACGGTCTTGAAGAAGCCGGAGGTGGGCATGTTCTGATTATATCGCCTGTACCATTCGAGCAGTTGGGATATGTTTCTAAACTAACAAATGAACCAATGCCTGAATTTACAATGAGGGCGATGGAAAAAATTCCGTCGGTAGCAATTGGCGGAGGATTATTCCTAAGTGCAATGTTTTGGCTTACAAAAAGGAAAAATGAATTAGCTAAAGAAAAAAAATCTACTAATGGAAAAGAAAGCATATGAAAATAAATGATATTTTAAAACCTACTTTTTGGAAAGTGGTTTCCGTTATAATTGTAACAATGGGTTTGTTTTCAACTTATTACAGATTTTCCCGAGGCCTGGGATTAACAACTAATTTGCATGATTCGGTGCCTTGGGGTTTGTGGATAGGATTTGATTTTATTGGTGTTGGACTCGCAGCTGCCGGATTTACAATCGCTGCCACGGTTCACATCTTTCACATTCATAAATACGAACCATTGGTGAGACCTGCAATTCTAACCGCCTTTCTTGGATATTTGGTAGTAGTTTGCCTGCTTGTGGTTGATCTGGGAAGACCTGAAAATTTCTGGCATCCACTCGTAATGTGGAATATTCATTCTGTTATGTTTGAAATTACATGGTGCTTAATTTGCTATACCACAGTACTAATTTTAGAGTTTGCTCCGGTTGTATTGGAAAAGTTTAAAATCAAGGCGCCTATTAAATATTTGAAAATCATCTCTATACCTGTTGTGATTGCTGGAGTAATATTTTCTACTTTGCATCAGTCGTCTTTTGGTTCATTATATTTAATTGTACCCGGGAAATTACATCCGTTATGGTATTCCTCTTTATTACCTGTGCATTTTTATATTTCATGTATTGCCGCAGGTTTATCAATGATAATATTTGAATCATTTTTGATTGCAAGAGCTTTTACAAAAGAAGATGGTTTTCATCATACGGAATTAAAAATGGATATTTTATCCGGTGCTTCTTTTGCAGTTTTAATAGCACTAATAGCAGGATTTCTATTAAAGATTTATGATTTTATCGGTAATGGTAAGCTACCCTTATTGACCGTTCCATCAACTGAAACATATTTTTTCTATTTGGAAATATTAATCGGAACTCTTGTTCCAATCTTTTTACTCAGTTATAAAAAATTAATAGAAGATAAAAAATGGATATACTTAACTTCGATTTGTGTAATCTCCGGTCTGATACTAAATAGATTAAACGTAAGTATTACAGGATTAGCTTCTTCTTCAGGAGTAAATTATTTTCCATCATTTGATGAAATAAATATCACAATGATGCTTGTTGTACTTGCAATATTTGCTTTTAGACTTATAGCTAAAAATTTTGATGTTTTTGTAAGTAATGAATCCGAACACTCAGTTAATGAAAATGGTACAGCTAAATCAAAACAAATAATTTTAAGTGAAAGATATGAGTAATGAAATTGAGTTAAAGCGTAACAAATATGAAATGCTTAAGTGTATCTGGATGACTTCCGGAGTTATAGATTATAAATTATGCGATAATAATTTTGATTGTGAAAATTGCCACTTTGATAAAGTTATTAGAAATCTATCTAATGAAAAAGAAACACAGTTTAACGGAATAGTAAATGATGCAAATACAATTTTTAACAAATTACAGAACATTAAGTATGATAATAATATCATATACTTAAAAAATAATCTTATTGCTAAGGAGATATGTACCAATACATTTTATCTTGGCATTAATCCTATTTTGGTTAGTTTTCTTGACAATGTAAACTCAATGATGATAGATGAATGCAAAAAAAGTATTTCTGTAGGACAGCAAATAATTCAAATAAACGGTTATTGGGGAAGCGTTAGCATTTCTTCCCCAATAAATTTTTTAATATACAATAAGATTGACGATTCAACAGATAAACCGTTAAAGACTGAATGGTTTGCTATAATGGGTGCTGTTCATAAGGAAGTTTTAAGTTCCAAATTACATCAAAAAGAATGGGATAAAATGCATGCAAAAGCTATTAGCACTATTGCGGAAATTAAAACACAAGTCCCAAAAGTTGGAGATACAATGATGGATGGAGGCTCTCAAATTAAGTTTCTTTATCAGCTTGTTGGTAATAAAAGATATATCGACATTTTAAAATCTTTAATCATATAAAAGTTTTTATTTTAATCTTTGTCCTTATTTATTTTCACGAAAAGCAAAAAATTGTTTCCACTTTCAATGCACATTAACATTTATTATACAATTATAGAACACCAAACAGATTGAATGTCACTAAAGTATTGTCTAATTTTGAAATAGCAGATTAGCAGATTATATGAAACCAAAAGTTATTAATACAATAAGTGCTCGGCTTATTATTTCTCTTTCCTCAATTCTGATTATACTTCTTTCAGTTTATACTTATTTCATTTTAAATCATCTCAATAATTATCTAACCGAATCAAGATTTCAGACCTCTTATAATATAAGTGAGATAATTAAAAAGTCCACACGTTATGGTATGCTTTTAAACCGACCTGAAGATGTTCACTCTATAATCAAAACACTTCGCTCTTTAAAAGGAGTTGAAGAAATTCGTATTTACAACAAGCAGGGTACAATTAGTTATTCAACCAATCCCGCGGAAATCTTGAATAAAGTGGATTTAACCGCAGAGGCTTGCATTGGTTGTCATAACAGTTCTATTCCATTGCAAAGTTTAACCAGTCATGACAAATTTCGAGTCTATAAAAATTCAGGAAATAAACGCGTGCTTGGTCTTATAAACCCAATTATGAATGAACCTGATTGCTCAGACGCAGCATGCCATGCTCATCCACAAAATGTTAATATTCTTGGGGTATTGGATGTTGGTGTTTCTCTGGAAGGACTTGATGAAATAATTCAAAAAAATACAACTATTGTAATCTTTGCTTCGATATTTCTTGTTATCGTTATTTCATTATTTTCAGGATTATTTATAACAATTTTAGTTAACAAACCAATTAAAATAATAAGGGAAGGCATTGAAGCTGTAGGCAACGGAAATTTAAATCATAAAATACAAATACATGCTAAAAATGAACTGGGACAAGTGGCTCGACGTTTTAACGAGATGTCAACAAATCTTGCTGGAGCTTATAAAGAAATAAAAAATTGGTCAGAAACTTTGAATGATAAAGTAAATGAAAAGACTAAGGAACTTAAAAATATTTTTAACCAGGTTAATCAAATTGAAAAGCTTGCTTCACTCGGAAAACTATCGGCAACTGTTGCACATGAATTGAACAACCCGCTCGCCGGAATTTTAACTTTTAGCAAATTGATAACAAAAAAATTGCATGTAGTTCAAAAAGATTCTGAATACACAAGCATTTTTGAATATTTAGAACTAATTTCTAAAGAATCTGCACGTTGCGGACAAATTGTAAAAGACTTACTTATTTTTTCTCACTCAGAACCAAATAAATTTGCAAAAGAAAACCTTCTAAAAATAATTGACAGCAGTGTAACTTTAATTAGTCATCATCTGGAAATTAACGGTATTACTTTAATTAAAGAATATGCTGAAGAGCCGATTGAGATTTTCTGCAATGCAAACAAAATTCAGCAGGCGTTGATGTCGCTTCTTATTAATTCAATTGAAGCAATGAGTAATAATAATGGAAAAATTGTAATTAACATTATTAACGAAAACAATAATGTTGTAATTAGGATAGTTGACGAAGGTAACGGAATTAATGAAAAAGATTTGCCCCATATCTTCGAACCGTTTTATTCAACAAAAGAAGAGTCCGGAGGTACTGGGCTTGGGCTGGCAGTTGTCTACGGTATTGTAGTTAATCATAAGGGAAAAATAGAAGTGGAAAAAACTTCAAATTTGGGAACTACATTTAAAGTGATATTGCCGCAAAAAGAACAATTTGCTTAGTGGGATGATTTATGGATAAGAAGGAAAAAATATTAATAGTTGATGATGAAAAAATTGTACGCGAATCTTTTTATCACTGGTTTATTGAAGATAATTATATAGTTGATACTGCCGAAGATGGTGAAACTGCTTTAAATAAATATGCAAAAGAAAAATATGATCTTCTTCTTGTTGACATGAAAATGCCTGGTATGAGCGGTTTGGATTTGTTATCAAAAATTAAAGCAATAGATAAAGATGCCATTATTATTCTCATCACTGCTTTTTCTTCAGTTCCGACTGCAATAACAGCTTTAAAAAACGGTGCCTATGATTATGTTACAAAACCTGTTGATCCTGATGAACTTTCACATCTTGTTAAAAGAGCGCTGGAACAACGTGCCCTTAAGATTGAAAACATTCAGTTAAAAGAAAGTATTGATGAAATTATTAAACCGGACAATTTGATAGGCGAAAGTTTTCAAATAAAGAAAATATATGAACTTGTACATTCTGTTTCCCGCACGGATACTACAGTTATGATTAGAGGTGAGAGTGGTACCGGAAAAGAATTAGTTGCTAAAGCCATTCACATAAATAGTGGTAGAAAATATTCTCCAATTATCACCGTTAACTGCGGTGCCTTGGCGGAATCACTTCTTGAAAGTGAATTGTTCGGGCACGAAAAAGGCGCATTTACCGGTGCTCAATTTAGGAGAAAAGGAAAATTTGAAATGGCCGACGGTGGAACAATTTTTCTTGATGAAATCGGTTCTATTTCCCTTAGGATGCAAATTGAATTGTTGAGAGTGATAGAGACAAAACAGTTTAACCGGGTTGGTGGAAATGAATTAATAAAAAGTGATTTTAGAGTTATTACTGCAACTAACGAATCTCTCGAAGATCTTGTTAAAGCAGGCAAGTTTAGAGAAGATTTATATTATAGAATAAATGTTTTCACTATTGTTATCCCACCTTTGCGTGAGAGAAGGGATGATATTCCACTCCTTGTAAATTTTTTCCTCAATAAATTTTCAAGTGCAATGAATAAAAAGATAAAGAAAATTTCCAAAGAAGCTATGGATTTTCTAATGAATTATGATTGGCCGGGAAATGTCCGTGAATTGGAAAATGCAATTGAAAGAGCGATGGTGGTTGGTAAATCCGATTCTATTACTGTTGATGATCTCCCATTCCATGTATCAAGGAATTACCTCGAATTGCCAGGTGATGAGAAAAGTCTCTCTTCAATGGAAAAGAAATACATCAACAGAATATTAAATGAGAGCGGTTGGAATATTTCTAAAACTGCTCAGATACTTGAGATCGATAGAGTTACGCTTTACAATAAAATAAATAAGTATGATCTCCGCAAGCTTGAGTAATAATGATGGATATCTTTATTGCACCGCTTAAATTTTATAGTAATGTACTGTTGCAAAATCTTATAAAAGAATTGTCAAAAAGATTTTCTTCCAGTATTCATGTTGTTGATATTAGGTTAAACATTGATAATTTCTTTTCCATAGACCGAAAACAATATTTCTCTACTCAGATTATTGCCGAAGTTATGAAGCTTACAGATCAATATAATGGTAAAATAATTTTATTAACGGACGTGGATCTTTTTGTCCCAGCCTTAACATTTATTTTTGGTGAAGCACAGCTTAATGGAAAGCACTCCATTCTTTCTGTTTGTCGTTTGCACGAAATCTTTTATTCCGGCATTTCAAACGAAAACCTTTTATTAGAACGTACGATTAAAGAAACTCTTCACGAGCTTGGGCATAATTACGGTTTACGCCATTGCATTGATTGGGACTGCGTAATGCACGCTTCTCACGGAATTGAAGAAGTAGATATCAAGGGAATCACTTACTGTAACAAATGCAGAACTAAAGTTGAAGGTTATAAATAATGTTTTTATTTATTGCTTGTGCTAATCCAAACCCCCATAAACATGGGAGCAAATAAATTTGGTTAACCAAGTAAGAGAATCTAAAGGACTTTTGATTCAGACACAAAATGGGAAAAGCTTTGCTGTTCTGGCTGATGTTGCAGAATATCAATCAATAATTGATAAACTTGAACTATTAATTGGCGGAACAACAAATTAGTGAAGGCAAATATCTTTCAGATAGCCAAGTAGGAAAACAATTAACTGCAAGATATGGGAATGAAAAAAAATTGGATAGAGTCTAAGATGAGAATCATTTAAGTTTTAATGTTTTTAAGAATTCTTCTGCTGTCAAAACGGGTAATTTACTTTTCTTGTAATCCTTTTTGTTTCTTTTCAAAAATAACGTAATTCCATTATTGATTGCTGAGAAATACTGAATTGCATCCTCAAAATCGTTGAAATCTGCATTTAGAGCTTGCTCAATTACTTTTTCATCAATTGGTAAAACTTTTAATAGAGCCTTTAGCTTTCTTAGGCTTTTCAAAGCAGATGCATTTGAAGTCAACTTTCTCAAAAGATAATGAAGATTTGTAAATATAAGTTGAGAGGTAAAATCGAGAACCTCATTTTTATCAATTTAATCTGCCCCCAATAAAACAAACATTAAGTCAAACCATAAAATTAAAATACAATAATTCGAAATCAAAAGGAGAGAAATAATTTAAGAAAGAATGTCTTCTCCTTCTGTTGTAAAATATTTCAATAAAAACAAAAATACTAGATTTTAGTCATTCTGCGATACCCTTACGCGGAATCTAATTAAAGCGGTGATTCCCAACAAGAGCATTTGAGAATGACAAAACTTAAAAATATTTTCTTAAGTTGACAGCATTGAACTGGATAGAAGGTGCTGATTCGTACGTATTTCTCAGTATGAACTTTTGTATTCTGAAAGTCTTTGAAATGAAGGCAGATATATTAAATTAATTATTCAATAAAACATAGATAAATCACCCAAACCTTCACGTAAAATTTCTGGTGTATCGCCACTAAAATCAATTATGGAAGAAGGAAGATTCTTTTGCTCGCCAAGAGATAGCATTAAATCAACACTATAATCAAAAATACTTCTAATTTCATCTGGATTGCTAAGTTGTTGCCCAAGACGGGTTGTTGCACTTGTGCTAATAATTGGATTGCCAAGCCCTTTTGTTAGCATTTCAGTTATACGGTTATCTGGAATTCTAATTCCAACAGTTTTTCTTTTTGTCCATAACTTTTTAGGAACATCTTTAGCTGCTTGCAATACAAATGTATATGGACCGGGTGCAAGTCGTTTAATTATTTTATATGCATAATCAGATACTTTTGCATACTTAGAAATGTCTTTCAAATTTGGAGCAATAAAGCTAAACAGTTTAGTCTCCGATTCATTTTTAATTTCATAAACTCTTTTAACCGCTTTTGTATTATAAATATCGCAACCTAAAGCGTAAACTGTATCGGTTGGATAAATTATTACACCGCCATTTTTTAAAACTTCAATCGCTTTGTTTATGTAGCGTTCTTGCGGATTATCAGGATGTAGTTCGTAGAATTCCATTTTATAAAGCCTCAAATTTTGATTTCAAAAAATCATATTTTTTAAGTCCCACAAAAATTTCAGCTATATTATTGCTTTGCATAATTACTGTTGTGGGTGTGCCTAATATTCCAAATTCAGTAGCTGCAATCATGTTATTTGATAGATCAATTTTACCAACAAAATTAATATCCTCTTTTAATTTATCAATAATAGGGGATTGTTTTTTGCAAACACCACACGATGGAGTAAAAAAATACAAAATTGATTTTTCAGCCTTTAATAAATTTTTAATTTCCTCATCAAATATTGAAACGTTTATTGATTTTCCGCTATAACGCTGTGATCGTTTTTGCATAAAAATTTTTAATGATAGCATTAAAATGATAATAACGATTACTGTTAATAATATATCCATTAATTAACCTCATAAATTCAACACTAAATTTAATAAACTACAACCAAAATATAACGTAATTTTTAGCGCTTCCATAAAAAAGCAGCTAAATAAAGGTACTAATAACTACTTCATTGTTTTATCTGTGTATAATTTTATTTATAGATCAGATAAATCAAGAATATAATTATTTTAATGTTTGTAAATCATTTTATATGCTCGTTTCATAATATCTTGTTATCTTTAAAAATACATTTACTAAACCCTAATAATTGTGGGAAAAAAATGCTGAAAATAAATATTATTCTTACTTTTTTGTTAATAACATTGATATACTCACCAATTTATTCCCAAGAAATAGAAGTGTTTGGAAATCTGGTACCCGGTAATATAATAATTGTAAAGGGGAATAATATTCAATGGGCTTGGATTGACAGCACACAGTTGAAGATTGATTCCCAACAATTATTCGTTTTAGGATTTGATGCAAAGGAAACGGGAAGCAAAATATTAAAAGTAAAGCACGATGCTGGCTTAGTAACACTAAAGAATATTAAGCTGCCTGATCAAGAATATAAAGTTCAAAAGATAAATAACAAAAAACAGCAATTTAGTGCTACCCCAGATTCTTTAGAAAACAGAATAAAAAAAGAAAGAGAAATAGCAAAAAATGCAAGGAAAAAAATAGGTAAAATTGATACAGCTTATTATAAATCTGGTTTTATGAAACCAATAAAAGGCGGTATCATTACAGGTGTTTTCGGAAGCCAGCGGATTCTTAATGGAGTTCCTAAAAACATGCATAATGGATTAGATATTGCTGTTCCAAGAGGAACCCCAGTTTATGCGATGACAGATGGAGTTGTAAATTTGACAACCAATAACTTCTATTATGCAGGCAGCTATATTGTTTTAGATCATGGACAAGGATTAAATAGTATGTATTTACACTTAAGTCAAATTCATGTTAAAGAAGGACAATATGTAAAAAAGGGAGAAATAATTGGTGAAGTTGGAACCACTGGTAGATCTACCGGTCCACACTTGCATTGGGGAGTTCAATGGTATTCTAAAAGAGTTGACCCAGCACAAATACTAAAAATGAAATTTGATTAGCTATAAATTTTTAAAACACTATGGAAAAAGAGTATGTTCAGTTATAAAAAATTAAATTTATTATTTATAATAATAATTATTATTCCAATGATTTTTAGTTGCAATAGTGTTGAAACTAAAAAGGAAGCAATAAACCAATTGAATAAGTTTTGGACTGAATCAGATTATCAACTTGCTTCAGACTCATTGGCTAATTTTGTGCTTAACTCAAATTTGATTTCAAGGTTTAAGCCAGATAGGAAACCTATAATAATTGTTGGAAATTTTATTGATAATTCATACGAAAAATTAAAAATTGAATTGGTTATTAAAAACTTTGAAAGGAATTTGATGAATAGCGGGTTAATAACATTTATTTCTTCAAAATCAAAAAGAGAAGAAATACGAAACGATAGGAAAAACCGAAATGATTTTGCTGACCCGATTGAATTTAAAAAGTACTTATCCAAAATAAAAGCGGATTTTTTCATTGATGGACAAATTGATTTAAAAATTGATTCATTAAAAAATTCCTCACTAAAAAATTATGATGTAACCTTAAATATAGTTGATGTTAAAAATGTAAAATCAGTTCTTTCAAAAAAGTTGAAAATAAAAAAATAATAAGTAATTAAAATTTATAATTGTAAAAATTACTTGTTACGTTAGAATAGAATTCTTATTATAACATATATGTTTATTATATTTTGGCTTAATTATTGTTATAATACAAATTATTAAATTACTCTTGGATAGGTGTTAGAAATATGGTTGAACTAAAATTTACTGCACAAAAAGCAAATGGACAAATAGTAACGGGAAATATTGCAGCGGGAACATATTCTGAAGGGAAAAAGCAAATTAAAGCTATTGTTGAAAAACATAAACTAAAACTTAAATTAATCCAAAAAAAAATAACTTTTATTTATAAAATTAAAAAAGGAAACGAACTACCTACAAAAGGAGAACAGCGGGCTTATTCAAAAGAAGAGGTTGTTCAAGCCCTTACAAAAATGGGTTATCAAGTTATTTCGGTTAACAAATATCTTTTTGAATGGGATCCAAAGCCGCCTCAACAAGAAATTTTATCTTTCGTTAAAATTAGTGCTGAATTACTAGAGCAAAAACTTCCATATAGTGAAATTATGACTCTCCTTGTTAATGACTTGGAAAATAAAACTCTTCGTGAAACTTTAAAACAGATAAATAATGAACTAAAAAAAGGTGCCGATAGCCAAACAACTTTTATTAAGCACGAAAGAGTTTTTGGTAAATTTACAGCCTATATGCTTGGTCTTGCGGCAAAAAGCGGTAACATGACAGAAATATACAAAGCAACTGCAAAATTTCTTGAAAGAAGGATGCAATTTAGTAAAGATCTACGAAGCGCTTTAATTACACCCGCAATTACAATGTTTGTTTTATTATTAGCAGTACTTTTTTATGTTGGATATATTTTTCCAGAAACAGCTAAGTTGTTTTTGAAATTTGATATTCCACTTCCTCCATTAACTGCTGCAACATTATCAATAAGTGATTTCTTAATTAATCAATGGTTTTTAGTCTTAATTGTAGTATTTGTTCCGCCAATAGTGCTAATTTGGTGGAATTCAACTCCCAACGGCAATCTGTTTTTTTCAAAATATATGATGAAAGCCCCTATAATTGGTGGTCTTGTTCACAAAACAAATATTGAAGTTTTTTGCCGTGTGTTCTATACACTTTATAGTGGCTCTGCAGAATCTATTGAGCCAATTAGAATTGCAGCTGAAGCCACAGATAATGCATACTTTGAGCAGCAAATTAAAAAAGTAGCAATTCCAATGATGATTAGAAAAGGTGCAGGAATTTCGGAATCTTTTGCTGCAGCTAAAATTTTTACTGATACGGCAATTTCTAGATTTCACTCAGGTGAAGAGACTGGAACTATCAAAAATACTGCTTTACAATTAGCAAATTATTATGAAAGTGAAACTGTATTTAGACTTAAAAATGTGATTGAAATGATTCAAGTATTTATTGCAATGGCTATTATGGTTGTTATGATTGGATTAACCCTGGTATCTGCTGAAACTGCTACCATAAATCCTTCGGTACGGTAGATAATTGCAAATAAATAATATTATACATATAAATATTAAAGAATTTGCTTATTTTTGTATAAATAATGAATAATTTCTCAAAGGAAATTGAATGCTTGATTCACAACTTGAGATGACGGACAAAGTCGGTTATTTACTTCTTAAAAAAGGAATAATTGATGAAGATATTTTGGAAAAAGCCCTTTCTGCTAAAAAGGCAGACGAGCTAAAAGGTCGCCGAAATCTCGCACAAATTTTAGTTCAAGAATTAAAATTTGATCACGATATTATATTTAGAGAAGTTTCAGTTCTTTATGCATTTAAGGAATTAAACATTTCTATTCCTGATTTATCCGAAGAAAGAATTGAAGAAATTAAAAGGCTTTTAAATTCTAAGGGTGATGAAACTCGTGACCAGTTTTTGCTACATAAAGTTTTGCCTTATAGTTACGATAAATTGCGAGATAAGCTTGTCCTTGCTGCTGTTGACCCAACTGATAAAGAACTTACAAAAATTGCTTATAGCCTTAACATTAAAAAATTTGAAGTAAATTTTTTAAGAAAAAAAGATTATGATAAGTTAATTGAAATTATTGCTCCAGTAGAAAATGAATACTTAAAAGCAATTGCTTCTTCTAATGAAGAAATTAACGTAGAGCTTGATGAAACAAATCTTGATGAAGAAGAATTAGATGCTGAAATCAATAAAAGTGCACTTGTTAATTTAATAGAAGGTGCTTTAGTTGAAGGTGTTCGTAAAGGCGCAAGTGATATTCATATTGTCCCTAAAAGTGGAAAAAGAGCAGAAATCCATTTCCGAATTGATGGCAAGTTACAGTTATGGCATGGACAAGACAATACTCAACCCGAAGCTTTAATGGCAGTTGTAAAAGATAGGGCAATGGGATTAGACCGATTTGAAAGAGAGCGAGCGCAGGACGGTTTTATTCAGCGTGCAATTGATAATCATATTATTAGATATAGAGTTTCTGTTCTTCCTATGGTTGGAACAGAATTAAAGAACAAATTTGAATCCATAGTTATAAGAATATTGGATGACCGAAAGGTTATTAAAGACTTAGGTAAATTAGGACTTTTTGGATACTCAAGCACAGCTTTCCAAAAGGCAATTACGCAACCACAAGGAATGATAATTTTAACTGGTCCAACTGGAAGTGGTAAAAGTACTACGCTTGTTGCTGCGCTTTACCAAGTAATTGACCCAACTAAAAATGTTCTTACCGTTGAAGATCCTGTTGAATATGTTATTGAAGGAGCTCGTCAGTTAAAAATTGGTTACAGAATGAATTTTGAGCAGGCAATTAGAGCAATACTTCGTCATGACCCCGATATTGTGCTTGTGGGTGAAATGAGAGATAAAGAAACTGCAGAAACTGCTATTAAGCTTGCTAATACTGGACACTTAACATTTTCAACTCTTCACACAAATGATGCACCAAGTGCTGTTGCTCGTCTTTATAAAATGGGAGTTGAACCATTTTTAATTGCTTATGCCATAAATATTATTGTAGCTCAGCGCCTTATTAGAAAGCTTTGCGAAAGCTGCAAAAAGAAAGTGGAAAAAATTGATAAAGGTGTTGCTGAACGTGCGGGAATTAATCTTGAAGAATGGAAAAATTATGAAATTTATGAAGCTGTTGGCTGTCCAAAATGTAACCAATCGGGTTACAAAGGAAGAATGGCTATTCATGAAGCATTATTTTTTACAAAAGCAATTCGTGAATTAATTGTTAGAGCTGGTGAAGAAGTTGATGAAGATGCTGTTCGTAGGCAATCTCAAAAGGATGGAACCTTAACTTTAAGAGAGTCTGGTTTGGAAAAAGTGAAATTAGGAACTACTTCACTTGCTGAGGTTCTGGCTGGAACTATGGATGATTAATTTAAATAAATATTTATGGTACTATTTATTAAGGATTATTAAATGATTGTAGTTGATGAATTACTAAAAAAATATGTTCAGAAAGTTCCCGAAAGTATTTTGGGCTCTGAAAAAGTCAGTTTTATTATTGAAATGGTTCAGCAAATGCCAGGTGAAGATAAAATTGCCCTTCATAAATTGGTAAATCATATTCTAACTTTAATGATTGAACATGAAGCTTCTGACGTTGAGCTTGGCGGGCATGGTACTGATGAGTTTGTTTGGTTTAGAATTCATGGAAATAAAACGAGAGTTGAAGAACTTCCAAGATTTAGTAGCCTAGAAGCATCTCTTCTTATTGCATCTCTGTTAAACAATAACCAATGCAAACACCTTTTAGTTGGACGAAATTTAGACTTTAGTTATACATTTCATTATGATATGCTTAATAAAGATATTCGATTTAGAGCAGATGCTTATTTTGACTTAGATACTTTAGCCCTTAATATGCGTGCAATTTCTGCAACTACCCGTCCATTGGAAACACTTGGTTTCCATCAAAATGCTATTAGAATGATGAGTCATAATTATATAAAATTTGGACTTTCATTGGTAACTGGAATCACTGGTTCTGGTAAATCAACTACTTTAGATTCAATTATTGATTTCCACAATAAATTTGATGATGCTCATATTGTTATAATTGCTTCACCAATAGAGTATGTGCATAAATCTAATAGAGCTATTATTAGGCACCGAGAAGTAGGTAAAGATGTTTTATCTTTCCAAGAAGGGGTTGTGCAAGCATTACGACAAGACCCCGATATTATAGTGATTGGTGAAATGAGAGATCCTGAAACAATATTAGCTGCATTGGAAGTTACCGATACTGGTCATAAAGTTTTTTCAACTTTGCACACATCTTCTGCTACTGAATCAATTGATAGAATTGTTGCAGAAATAAATCCTGCAGAACAAGAAAGAGTTCGCAACAGATTAGCCGATGTTTTAGTTTCAGTTGTTTCTCAAAAACTTGTTCCTACAATTGATAAAAAACGTGTTTTAGCAAAAGAAGTCCTAATTGTTACTCCTAGTGTTAAAGCTGCAATTAAAAATAACAATACCAGTGAAATTTATTTGATGATTGTTCAAGGTGGTCCACAAGGAATGATCTCGATGGAACAAGATTTGCTTAGACTTGTCAATGAAAGAGTTATTTCTAAAGAAGTTGCAGTAAGTTATGCAAATAATAAAACGCGAATGTTACAATTACTTAAGGTAACTTAACGAATGAAACAAGTAGTATGTATATATCTTGAAGGATTAGAACTAAAACTAGCTGTTTTAGGTCGTGAGAAAAATCAAATTTTTCTTTATAAAACTATATCTATTAATTCAAGCGGTTTTAAATCAGTAGATTCTACCGAATCGATTGGTAACTTTGCGCCCGATTCAATTGGAATGGATGAACTTTCTTTTGATGCCCTTGAAGGGATGAGCGAAATTCATGAAGAAAAACACACGGATACTTCGGAAATTTCAATACTAGCAGCTAAACTAGTCGATTTTGATTTGTCAAAGGTTTCTTTTATTCCAGTTGTTACAGATCCTAATGCGACATATCATATTTATGAAGGAATACTCGAAAAAGATAAAAATAAAAACCTCAGCAAAATTATCTTAGAAATTCAAAATGCTAAAGGAATTTTACTTACTAAAGATCAAATAGATTACATTTCTCTAGATGAAAAAACACATTTGTGTGTATTTACTGAATTAAATGTTAAAACTGCAAATATTGTAAATACGCTTGCTCAATATAATGGCAAAAGATATTATAAAATTCAGTCAATCAAAAGTGCTGAAATTGCGCTAGCTAACTTTGTATCTAAAACAACAAAATTTTTCCCTGAAGATTATTCCCTAATTATATACATAGGTAAGGAATTTAGTAAACTAATTTTCTTAGAAGGACAAAATCTTAAGCATATTGGTGCAACACTTGATATTGGGACTTCTAATCTTCACACTTACGATGTTTATTTTTCAAAAATACTTTTGGAAATGGAAAATGGTGGAATTCCGCGTCTTGATAATGTTGTTATATGCGGTGACGATCGTTCCGAAAATTTGGTGCTATCATTTTATGGAACTTTTCCAGAGGCAAATGTATCCGAATTGCAATTTGATTTGTTTGATACTAGTCGTTTAGAAGAAGATGAACAAAAAGAAATATCTTCCTTTACTGTACCAATTTCAGCTGCTTACGAATATTTTGCTGAGTTTGATAAAGAGTTAAAAGGAATAAACATACTTCCAAAATATATTGTTGAAAATCAAAAATTTCTCCAGTTTGGATGGCACAGTTTTGCAATTTTACCTTTGTTGTTTTTAGTAACTTTTTACTTTACATTTAGCTGGCTTTCTAATTCTCAAGAAATTAAGGAGTTGGATAATACAATTTATGGTTTGGAACAGATGTCCATTCAAAATCAGAATATTTTAGACGAAATGAGTCCTTTATCAGAAAGAATTGCTAATTTTTCAAATACCCAAGCAATTTTAGATTCTGCAATGAGTGGTACTGAAGTTTGGGGAAAAACAATTGAAAAAATTTCCAACTTTGTTGAAAGACGAAGAAACTTTTGGGTTTCACATTTAGAAACTAAAGATGGAACTACTGTTTTGATTAAAGGATATTCACTCTCACGAAACGTACTAACAGAATTTGCTGAATATAGTAATTCTTCAATTTTACAAAATATTTTGTACGAACCTTTACGCGAAAAAAATGCTTTTGCCTATACATTAAATTTTAATATTGAAAAGAATAAAGAATAATGGATCGAAAAATAAAAAACACAATAATACTAATTGCTTTACTACTTTTTATAAGTGTAGTTGGAAGTGTTTTTACTTTTTTTATACAAAACGGTGATATTGATTTGCGTAAAAAAAGGATTAATGAGTTGAACCTTAATGCCCAAAATGCTTATTCAACTCAAGAGTTAATTGTGCAATTAAACACATTAAAAAGCAGAGCTGCCGAATTGGATTCTATCTTGGCGCTTCGAAAATTTAATATTCCAGTTAATTTACCGCAATCACAGTTTTTTAATTTTATTAATAAAGTAAGTTTTAATTTTGCTCCAGAATCAAATATAAATATTGAATATAAGACTATTGAGCAATTTCAGCATTATAAATATTATAAATATCGTCTGTTTGGAACGGTATTTTATAATGATGTTTATAAAATGATATATGCAATTGAACAAAGCAAAGAACTAAAAAAAATACTTTCAACTTCGTTTGATAATTTTGTAAAAGTTGACGAAGAAGGTATTCCACAATATTTTGTTACATATAATATAGAATGTGCAGTCTATTATTCCGATAATGATAGGTATGCATCTTCTGTTTCAAAAGAAAATAGATTAATTCCAAATCCTATTTATGATGTTTTTTATCCCCTAATAAGAAATGAAATTTTACCAAATATAGATGGTCTGCTCGATGTTCAATCGGCTCAACTTTTAGCCATAATTCCAGAAGGAGCTTTTCTTGTTGATTCAAAGGGAACTACATATTTATTATGGGAAGGTGATAAAGTTTACTTAGGATATCTTACCGAAATAGATTATAACAGTAATGTAGTTCATTTTGTGTTAAACAAAGGCGGAATAATTGAAAAACTGACTCTAACTCTTGAGAAGAAAGAAGAAGTAGTGAAACAATAACTAATTATAATCTATAATAGATAAATTAATGAATTTACATGAATTCAATCTGAAAAAAATTATAAACAGATGAAAAATTGAGTGATAAAATGAAAAAGAAAACGATACTACTAATACTGTTATTTACAATTCCTTTGTTTGGACAAAAGGAAATAGAAAAACGGTTAAGTCAATATGTTAATCCTAATGAAATTGTTTCATTGGCAGAACATATTCCTTTTGATAAAGCTATTGAAGTCTTGAGCAAAGTAAGTGAAAAAATTTCTGGTAAATCAATTATTTTATCGGACGGTTATAGTGAGCCAATTGGAATTGAAATTACCCGAATGCCTTATATGCGCGCCCTTAACATTATTGTTACTTACCACAAAAGGATTTATGTTGAAGATGCAAATGCAATTGTTGTTAAAACAGAATCCAAAGCCGGCGAAAAATTGGGCGACGAAATATACGCTGCTGTTGATTCAAGAGAGGTTAAAATTTCTGCTTTATTTTTTGAGGCCAATATTTCTGATATGAAGGAAAGAGGAATAAATTGGGATTTGCTTATTCAGCAAACTGGGTTAAGCTTTGGAACAAAATTAACTTCTTTTACTCAAGAAAAAGCTACAACCGAAGGTTCAAGTTCACAACAAGCTGTTGCTCACGAATTTACTTTTGGTAATTCTACTTCATTTGAGGCGGGCAATTTTACTGGCGATGTTGTTGGGGCATTTAAATTTTTTGAAAATAATGGTCTGGGTGAATTAATTGCAAGACCAAATATTACAGTTCGTGATAAAACTACAGGTAGAATCCAAATTGGCTCTGATATTTCTATTAAAGAACGGGATTTTTCTGGAAATATTATTGATAGGTTTTATTCAACTGGAACTATAGTTGAAGTTACGCCTTATTTGTATAATGAACAAGGAGTTGATTATGTTTTATTACAACTCAAAGCTGAAAGAAGTTCTGCAAATCCAGGTGAAATTTCAACCGAAATAAGAAAAACAGTCGCAAATACCGAAGTTTTAATGCTTGATGGCGAAGAAACGATTATTGGTGGATTATTTACTAACGAAGAAACTGTTACTCGAAGCGGAATTCCATTTCTAAAAGATTTACCTTGGTGGGTATTTGGAATTAGATATTTAACAGGCTCCGATGTAACAACAATAACCAAAAGGGAAATTATTATTTTAATAGATGTTGAAATAATTCCTGCTTTAAAAGATAGAATTGCAAATAAGAAAGAGAATCTTTTTAAGGAATCAATTCGTAAAAACAATAAATATATTCAAGATATTCAAAAGCAAAACAAGGAAGTACACTCTGAAGACAACCAAATTGATAATGAAGTAGAGAAATAATTGTGAGTTCAATACTAATAGTTGATGATGATTTAAAAATATGCATCACTTTAGCCGAAGACTTAAGTGAAATTGGTTACATCACGCATTTTTCAAATAATGCTCAAGATGCTATTAAATATATTAAAACATCTAAAGTTAGTTTAATTTTACTTGACTTAAAAATGCCAGAAAATGATGGCTTTTATTTGTTATCCGAAGTTAAAAAGATTGATAAAAGCATAAAAACAATTGTTTTAACTGCTAATGTTGATGTTGAAAGTGCATTGCAAGCTGCTGAATTAGGGGTTGATGAGTATATTTTGAAACCATTCAAGTTTGATAAACTACTTTTAACAATTAGAAGTGTTTTGAAGAAAAAAGATTCTGCAATGCAATAAAATTGATGAATTTGTTTTTACTAAATAATATAAAAACTTAGCAAAATGAAGATAAATGTTAGATTATTATTAATTACTTTTACTGTAATCGTTATAATTTCCTTATCTTCAACATTTATTTTCTATTCAACCACCACTTCACTGCTTAAAAATCAATATTCAAAGGTAATAATAAATTCAAAAACGGATTTTAATCTCGCATTTCAAAATTTAATTGGATCACTCGATAGCGAATTATATGAGCTAACTGAAACAAAGAATATTTCAAATTCAACATTAAACGATTTAGATTTTATTTTTTCGATAGATAATAATCGAAAAATTATCCAAAATAAGTCACTTTTCAGTGAAAATATTAATAGAGCATTTTTTTCTGACTCGTTTGATGAGTTTTTGTCAAACTACCCAAACATTATTTTGAAATACTATCAAAACAATGAAAAAGAGTCTTATTTTTATGGAAAGGTGTTAAATGAAGAGCTTTTAAATAAATTGAGTGAAAAAATTAGGTCAGAAGTTGTGTTACTAATAAAAAAGACACCCTTTATGGCATCCAATATATTTCAAAATGAAATTTATTTTACTATAATTTTTGAAGCTGCAAACAAAAAAATGCCGAAATTAAATTCAAACGTTTTTTATAAAGAATTAGAGAATGGCGATTTTTTTGCCGATATATTTGTTCCAGAATATTTAATAGTCAACGACCCTATTCAGTTTTTAATATTTAATGTTCCAACCGATTTAGATGAATTTAGAGATAAAATTCAATCAATTACTTTAACAATTGCATTTACTGGCATTCTTTTATCACTCATTTTTGTCCTTTTGTTTACCACCAAAATAAGAAGGCAAATTTCTTTATTGAGCGATGCAACCCAAATAACTGCTAAAGGTGATTTATCTCATAGAGTTTCAATTATTTCTAATGACGAATTAGGAAATCTTGGGAAAATATTTAATAATATGTTAGACCACATTCAATCTAATGAAAAATCGGAGCGGGAATACAGCGAGCTAATAACAATAATTAATAAAACACCCAATTTGAAAGAGCTTTTAGATACTGTTCTTGAAAAAATAATTAAAACTACTTCTATTTCTTTTGGTGTTTTCTATTTAGTTGAAAATAAAAATATAAAGCCAATTTCAACTCATGGAATAAGTCATTCGGTTCTTAAAGCACATGATACAAATAGCTTTTATTCCGATGTTATTAGTAATAAAAAGTTGGTTGAATTAACGTTTGATGAAAATTATCCAATTATTAAAACTGGATTGACAGAAATTGAAATTAAATACCTTTTAATTATGCCAATAATATTTAATAAAACTGTTATTGGCGTAATTGAATTGGCAAGTGAACATAAACCTATTAAGTCTCCTGTTCATTATTTGAATAAAATTAAAAACCAATTAGCCATAGGTTTAAATAGCTCTCTTTCTTATGAACAATTGGAAAATTTAGTTGGTGAATTGAAAACATTGAATGAGGAATATCAGAAGCAAAACTTTCAAATATCTGAAAAAAATTCCGAGTTGATAAATTTGCATGGAGAACTTAAAAAACAGACAACCGAACTTAAAGAACAAAGGAAAAAAGCAATTGAATTAACTCATGTAAAATCACAATTTCTTGCAAATATGTCGCACGAGCTTCGCACCCCACTTAATTCTATTATTGGATTAACTGAACTTATTTCTGAAGATGCTTCCACTTATACAAAAACAAAAGATAGATTAAAAATTGTTTTACGAAATAGTAATAAATTGCTGGCAATGATTAACAATATTCTTGAATTTTCGAAAATTGAATCGGGAAAATTTGAACTGAATAAAGCAAACTTTGTTTTCAGTGAATTTTTGAATGATATTTTTAACTCATTTGAACCATTAGTTACTGAAAAGGGTTTAAAATTTGAAATAAATTTTGATAGTAATTACGATTTATTATTGAATACAGATAGGCATAAGTTAGAGCAAGTAGTACTAAATCTTTTAAGTAATGCATTAAAATTTACTGAAGTTGGTGGAATTAAAGTAAAAGTTGTACTTGTTAATAATATTTCACTTAAAATTGATGTGGTTGATACTGGGATTGGAATTACGGAAGATGATAAAGAGAGGATTTTTAAGGAGTTTGAGCAAGTCGATTTTACAACATCCAGAAAATATCAAGGGGCTGGTTTAGGATTAGCGATTTGTAAAAAATATCTTGAGCAGCTTGGAGGACAAATTAGTGTTTTAAGCAACCAAGTAAGAGGAGCTTCTTTTTCTGTTTTTTTGAATAATGTAGTTTTGGAAAGATTTTTGATAACAGATAGCCTAATTCTTAGAAACAAAATTGCTAATAGTGAGCATGAAATTAAACGAATTGCAGTTTTGCATAAACAAGAAAGATTAAATAATGAAATATCAAGTTACTTTGAAAAAAACAATTACGATATTATTACTTGTCAGGCAAATGTTGAAGACTTATCTCAACTTGAAAACAGAATCTTGGATGGAATTATTTTTGAATTAAACTATAATTTAATTAGTGATTGGAATATTTTATTAAATATAAAACAAAATGTAAATATGAGAGAAATACCATTAGTAATTTTAACTCAAAATACTAATGATAATCTATTTTCACCAACAAATATTTTTGATTTTATAACGGATGCCAATAATTTAACATGTTTACAAAAAAGAGTTGAATTAATTAGTTTGCAATTTGATGAAGTTAAATCAATTCATATTATAAGTAATTCACAAACCGAGTTTACAAATAACTTAAAAGAATTGAACAATAAATTTTCAATTACTTTTTCAGATGTTGACAACTTATCCGATTTTGAAATGAGTAGTAAAGTAAATTTTGTAATTGTTGACGTTCATTTGTTGACTTACCAAATATATTCTAAACTAAAGGCAATTAATATTCCCATTTTAATTTTTATAAACACAAATATAATTAATGAGAATATGCCAATTATAACAAATAATTGGAGCAAGCTAATTGATGAATTTTCTAATTCTAAAGAAGATACTAATAAACAAATAAATCAAAAAATTTCATTGTTAAAAAAAATTAAAACAAGTATTTTACCAATATTAGAAACTTCCGAAGAAATCAATTTGGCAAATGATAAAAGCAGTTTTAAGGTTTTAGTTGTTGATGATGACAGTGATACACTGTTTACAGTTGGCGAAATATTGCAAAATATAGGTTGCAAAATATTATACGCCAATAACGGTGCAGAATGTTTAACAGCCCTAAAGGAGTCTACACCAGATTTGGTCCTTTTAGATATTATGATGCCAGTTATGGATGGATTTGAAACCATTAAAAGGATAAGAGCAAATGAAGAGACTAAAAATATTATGGTTTATGCTATTACTGCTCAAGCAATGTTAGATGATATTTTTATAATCAAAAACAACGGTTTTGATGATTTAATAACTAAACCAGTTAATGCAACTACTCTTGCATTTAAAATTAAACAAGCAATGGATAAGTGAGAAAAAATGTATGAAAAAAGTATTAGTTGTTGACGATCAAAAAGATAATGTCTTTGTTTTAGAAGATAGACTAAAACGTGAAGGGTATGAAATATTAAAGGCGTTTAATGGGCAAAAATGTATTGAAATTGCCGAGGAGCAAATGCCCGATATAATTTTACTGGATGTAATGATGCCTGGCCTTTCTGGATTTGAAGTTTGCAAAATTTTAACTTCGTCAAAAGTCACAAAAAATATTCCAGTGATTTTGGTTACCGCTCTTAATGAAGCCGCAGATTTGAATGAGGGATTTTTAGCAGGTGCTTTTGATTATATTAAAAAACCTTTTAACAGAATTGAACTTATTGCTCGAGTTAAAGCAGCTCTTAGGTTTAGCGAACTACAAAATATGATGTTGGAATTTGAAAAAATTAAAACTTTTTCAGCTACAGTTTCAACAGCAAATCACGAAATTAAACAACCACTTACTCTAATAAATTTATCAACCGCGGCTCTTAATCGCGAGTTAGGCAAAGATGAAATAAACAAGGAAGCTATTAAAAAAAGAGTGGGATTTATTGAAGATGCAACACGCGATATAATTTCAGTTTTGGACAAATTAAGTTCAATTAAAAGTCCAATTTTTACTAACTGGGTAAACGATGTTAAATTAATTGATTTATCAGAGGCGAGTAAAAGCGGAAATTAGACAATTAATTCTTGAATTATTTTTAGCATGTCTTCAAAATTCCATGGTTTCTTTACTGTTTTTGTGACATTCAAATCAAAATATTTATTATCAATTGATTCTTGAAAGCCAGTTGTTAGTATAATTGGAATATTGGAATTAATAATTCTTATGTTTTTTATGCACTCAATTCCATCCATTAATGGCATCATTTTGTCAACAATCACTATATCAAATTCATCCTTCTTAAATTTTTCTAATGCTTTTTTACCATTATTAGCAGTTGTTACTTGGTAATTATATGATGAAAGCAATTCGGAAAACAGTTCAAGAATTATTTTATCGTCATCAGCTAAAAGTATTTTGTGAATTTTATTTTGTACTTTTTTTATTTCAAAATCTTTAACTGCAGGAAGTGTAATTATAAACTCAGTTCCAATGTTTAAGTCGCTTTTCACTTCAATATTTCCAGAATGATCTTCGATAATATTTTTAACAATTGCTAATCCCAAGCCTGAGTTTGATTTGTGCTTTTTTAAACTAAAGCCTTCATCAAAAATTTTTTTTAATTTCTGCTTAAAAATACCTTTGCCTGTATCTTTTATAGAAATGATAATTTGACCGTTATTTTTATCGTTTTTTGCTGAAAAGACTATACTTCCAGAAGAACTAATAGACTCAATTGCATTTATAATTAAATTTAAAAACACTCTATATAAGTCAGAGTAATTTGCTTCAACTTTATTTAGGTTTTTATCTAGTTTAAATTGAAGTTTTATATTACGGGATAAGGTTGGCTTAATAGTTAACTTTAGATTTGTAACCATATCAGCAATTACAATATGTTTCTTAATTTTAATATTATTATCCGCCAATTCATTAATAATATCAATAGCTCGCAATGAATTTGCCTTTATAGTTTGAACATATTTTGAAATCTTGGTATTACTTTTACAAAGTTTTTCTAAAATTTCGGAGGATGCAATTGTGCTCGTAAAAATATTATTAAGATCATGAATTGCTAATTTCATTTGCGAAGTAGAATTAAGATTTAGCTGTGTATTTGACATTTATCTATTCATAAAGTAAATATTATTTGTGAAGATTATACTTTCTAATTTTAGTATAAAGTGTTTTTTGACTAATTCCTAATACATTTGCTGTAGTTTCTCTATTCCAATCATTAGAATCTAAAATTTTCTTTATATGAATGGATTCTAATTCGTCAAGACTCGATACATCCAAATTATCTCCATAATATTGAACAGCTTCTTCGTTGTTTAATACTGGAAGATTTAAATCTTTTGGTTGGATTTCACTGCCATCAGAAAAGATTAAAGAACGCTCAATTATATGCTCCAATTCTCTAACGTTTCCTGGAAATGAATATTTCATTAATATTTTTTCGGTTTCTGCTGAGAGTCGTTTAGTTGAACGAACGGAAGCTTTTTTTTGTAAAAAATATTGAGCAAGTAAAAGTATATCTTTCCCGCGATTTTTAAGTTGGGGAATTGTAAGCGTAATTACATTTAATCTAAAAAGTAAATCGCGTCTAAAATTTTTGTTATCGGCTTCTTCCATCAAATTTTTATTTGTTGCTCCAATAACTCTCACGTCCGAAGATAAATTAGTAATACCACCTATACGCCTAAATTCTCCGTTTTCCAAAAAACGCAGTAATTTTGGCTGCAAAGCTAAACTCAACTCGCCAATTTCATCAAGAAAAAGAGTTCCACCATTTGCCATTTCAACAAGACCTTGTTTTGATGTTTTTGCATCAGTAAAAGCACCTTTTTCATATCCAAACAATTCGCTTTCTATTAAAGTATCTGGCAACGAAGCACAATTAACTGCAACAAATGGTTTATTAATTCTGTTGGATTTTTTATGAATAAACTCTGCAAAAAGTTCTTTGCCTGTTCCAGTTTCACCTTCCAACAAAATATTTGAATCTGATTTTGCAGCTTTTTCTGAAAATGAAATTATTTCTCTAATTGCATCACTTTCACCAATTATCGTATTTGGTGTGTTTCTATCAACCTTGGAACTTAAAATTTTATTTTTTATAATTAAATTTTTATGCTCCAAAGCACGTTCAATAATAATTACTAATTGTCCAAACTCATATGGTTTAGTAATAAAATCGTATGCGCCATCTTTTATGCATTGTATTGCAGTTCTTATTTCGGTTTTAGCTGTTAGGACAATTACTTGTAAATCGGGGTGATGTTCTTTTGTGTATTTTAAAACTTCTTCGCCCTGAACATCAGTCATTTCTAAATCTAACAATAACAAGTCGTAGGTTTTCTTCTTTAAATTTTCAATTGCATATTTGCCGTCAAAAGTTATATCAACTTCATATCCTTCATTAATTAGTTCTTCTTTTAAAAGGTAGCAAAGAGTTTGATCGTCGTCGGTTATTAAGATATGTCCGTTTTTCATATAACTCATTAATTATTATTACACACATAAATATAAAGAAATTAACAATTCTTTATTAAGCAAATAAATTATGGCTTAAATAAAGGGGAAATATTTCCGCCAGAGAGAATTAAAGCAACTTGTTTATTGTAGAATATTTCTGGATTTTCCATAACAACAGCCAAAACAGTTGCCGAAGATGGCTCAATAATAATTTTCATTCGTTCCCAAATTAAATACATTGCTGATTTTATACTTTCCTCTTTAACTGTAATTATTTTATAAACACCATTTTTAATTATTTCAAATGTTTTTTTGCTTAACGATGTTAAAAGTCCATCGGCAATAGTATTTGGATTTACCGAAGGATATATTTTATTATCCCTAATTGAGCGAAAAGCATCATCGGCACCATGTGGTTCTGCTCCAATTACTTTTGTGTTTTCTGAAAAATATTTTGTGGCAAGAATTGAACCGCTTAACAAACCACCACCGCCAACAGGTGCAATTAGATAATCAATATTCTTCATTTCCTCATAAATTTCTTTTGCGCAGGTTGCTTGTCCAGTTATTATTCTGTAATCATCAAAAGGATGAATAAATGCGGCTGAGGTTTTTTCAACAATTCCATTAAGAGTTCTTTCTCTATCTTCAAGAGTGGCTTTACAAAATGTTATATTTCCCCCATAACCCTTAACAGCGTTAATTTTAATTTGGGGAGCATTTTCTGGCATTGCAATATAAGATGGAACATTAAGTATGCGAGCAGCTAAAGCTAATGCACCAGCGTGATTTCCAGAAGAATGTGTGGCAACGCCGTTTTGTAATTCATTTTTTGATAATGATAAAATTGCATTTGTTGCTCCACGCATTTTAAAAGCACCAGCTTTCTGAAAATTTTCACATTTGAAAAACAAACTAGAATCCAACAATTTGTTAATTGATTCTGATTTTAGAATTGGCGTTTTGTGTATAAATGGTTTAATTTTTTCATGTGCTGTTTCAATATCGCTTTTTGTGGGAAGTGTGTTCATTTTAGTCTTATTTTTTAATTGAATTCCAAAAGTATTTAATATGCGAATTTGATTTTTCAAGCAATCCATCTAAATTAACAGAATCTTTTGCAAAAAATTCCAACCGAAGCATAAATAGTGGATAAACGAATTCTTCTGCAAGAATTTGTGGATTCTCTTTTTTAATGACATTGAAATTTAACATCTGTGAAAAAATCATTTCCCAAATTTTTATAGTGTCATTAATTAGCATAGTAATTGAAATATCAATCACTTTATTGTTACGAAACTGCTCAATAAGAATAAGTCGCAAATATTTTTTCTGTAATTCAGTATTCCAATGAATGAATAAAACGTCAACAAATTTTTGGATAAAAACTTTAGGATTACTCAAATAATCTAATAATTCATCGGTTAGCAATTCAATTCCTACCGAATTATCTTTAGCATCCTGAATAAGTTCTATTATTAAAGCTTCTTTTGAAGGGAAATAATTATATAATGCACTTTCTCTAACGCCAACATTTTTACCAATATCACGTACTGAGCCGCCAGCAAATCCATAATTAGAAAATAGGTTTAATGCCTCTTCTTTAATCCTTTCTCTTGTGTTTTGCTTGTTAGTCATTTGCTTCAAAAATTTAATGGAAAAACATTTGATTAAAATAAATAAAATAGTATTAAAATTCTAACTATGTTTACACTTTCAAAATTATATTTTAACTAAAATGCACGAACATTCATCCAATATATTATTTAACTCACTCTCAATAACCAGTTTTATATTTGTAATGATGCTCTTAATTGAGTATGTAAACGTAATTACAAAGGGAAACTGGCAGAACAAAATTTCAAAAAGTAAATATGGTCAGTATTTACTTGGAGTGTTTTTGGGTGTAATTCCAGGCTGTTTAGGCTCTTACACAATTGTTTCGCTATATGCTCACAGAGTTGTTGGGTTTGGGGCTTTGGTTGCTACTATGATAGCTACAAGCGGCGACGAAGCATTTATTATGCTATCATTATTCCCCCAAAAAGCGATACTACTTTTTGCAATAATTGGTATTGTAGGCTTTTTTTCTGGAATTGTTACCGATTATTTCACAAAAAAATTTAATATAAACTTCCAATTACACGAGCATAATTTTGAAGTTCACGAAGATGAAGCTTCCCCTTGTTTTTCAATTACTGAAATTAAACTGCATTTGCAAAATATTAGTTTTCCACGTGCATTATTAGTTGGGTTATTACTAATTTTAGGCGGCATTCAATTGCATAATGTTATTGAAAGCAGTGATTGGGATTGGATAAATATTACTCTTTTAACTTCTAATTTATTTGCTTTGTTTGTAGTAATAACAGTTCCAAATCACTTTTTGGAAAAACACCTTTGGGAACATGTTCTAAAAAAACATCTTCTAAAAATATTTTTATGGACATTTGGCACATTATTTGCGATTCATTTTGTAACATCTTTTCTTGATATAAACCAATGGATTGAAACTAATTTATGGGTTGTTCTAATTATTGCTGTTTTGGTTGGAATTCTTCCAGAATCGGGTCCGCATTTAATTTTTGTTACACTTTTTGCCAGTGGAACTATTCCATTTTCAATTTTAATTGCAAATTCAATTGTTCAGGATGGTCACGGAACAATTCCACTTTTGGCGTTATCCAAAAAAAGCTTTATTTATTTGAAAATAATAAATTTAGCAATTGGATTATTAGTTGGCTCAATAAGTCTTATTATTTAGTACTTTAGCCTAATTCGGCTTAGCTCTAGTGTTATGTTAACTAAATACTAAGGCTGTCATTTCGAAGGAGCGTTTTGTGCAACTGAGAAATCTCAATACGTGTGGAGTTAAGATTTCTCACCCGACAAATTACGTCGGGATTCTCACAAGGGGATTCTTCGAAGAAATGACAGCTTCTTTTTTAACTATCTATTCTACTAAATAAATCTGTTATAATTAGAACTCAGTCTTAATTCCAAAACTTAAAAAATGGTTAATTTGCTTGCTTGCAAAATATAACTCCATAACTTTTGGCAATAAGTTTTTGGAAGTAAGCATTTTGGAATCCAACGGCTTAAGATAGTAAAACTGCTTGTTTGCAATTAATGGCTCAATTTTGGCAATTTCATTAAATTCTTTTGGAATTCTCTTATTTTTTTCGCCAAGGAGATTTCCAAAATGCTTTTTAAAATTTGCGTTATTAATTATGGAATGAAATTCATCCAAATTATCGACTATAAACTCACGCAGATTTTGTAATTGCTCTTTTTCTAAAAAATGTGCCCCGCCATAAAAATTTAATCCATTGTTACTTAATTCCAAATAAATGCCTGGCGTTGTAAAATCCTTCCTTCCGCCTTCGGAAATAATTGCCGAAACATAGGTTTTATATGGCATTTTATCTTTGCTAAACCGCACATCTTTATAAATTCTAAAAATAGCTTCTTTGGGAGATAAAGTAATGTTTTCGTCATCTTCTTTTATATTATTTAACAAAACCTCAATAAAATTTTCAAAAGGTAGTTTTACCGCCTTGTTAAACACATCTTTATTAATATTAAACCACTCGCGATTATTGTTTTTTTCAAGATTTGTGAAAAAATCCATAAATTGATTTGAAAAGAATTGCATAATTACTCCAAAGTTATTTTTTACTTTTATTGAGCTAAATTTAGCAAAAAAATAGAAAATTTAACCTCTAAAATTACAATCTTAGGTTTTTGGAATTATTTAAATTATTGTTTGTAAAAAAAGATTATAATAACTAATTTTTGCTTACAAAGGTTGATATATATTTAAGCGGGATGAAATGAATGAATGTGGTTTTATGTTTTTTTGCTCATTTCCAGACCTGTCCACCGTTATTTTGGTGGATAAAATTCTTTAAAGTTAGCTTGCTTTACCTAAATAATACCATACTCAAAATATTGTGAGGAATTTTATGAAATTACACGAGCTAAAAAGCTTACTAACAAAGTTTGAAAATTAATTACCTCAAATGCTAAAGGAGGAAATGAATGAAAAATTAAAGCTTTCAATAGAAGCTTATCCATTTAATGAATTTGAATTTAGACTAACGTTTTTACTGGAACATAAAATTATCACATTTGTCGAATATGAAAGAATAAGGCAAACATATATATTATCCAATAAATATTTGGAATTATACGGCTTAGCCCCGCGTGTTTTTGGTCAAATATGGGGAGAATCTCATATTCGTGAATTAGACTTGAGATTTAATAAAGCTCATAAATCATTGGATAATTACTATTCTGGTGAATATGATCTCTGGATAGAAGACGTAAAAATAGAAGTGAAAGCTTGCCGTGCAATCAATAAGAAAATTAGAGGTAGCCTTATTTCAAAAGCTCTTGATTTTGAGAGTACAGAAACTTTTTGGATGAATTTCCAGCAGTTGAAGTTTGATATTTGCGACATTTTTATATTCATTGGAGTATGGACAGATATGATAAAATATTGGGCTTTAACTAATGACGATGTCAAATCAAATCCTTATATTTCACATCAGCATCGTGGCGGTGTAGAATACCAAATCGGTATTACTGAGAAAAATATTTCTGCGTTTGACAAATATCTTGTTGAACCCGACAAGTTGGTTGATTTCATTTTATCCCCCAAAAAAGGAAATAATGAGTAATAGATTAAATATAACCCAAACATCAGAAATTCTTGGAGTTTCAAATGCAACAATTCGAAATTGGATAAGACATAATTATCTTTCTCCAATAGAAAATGAAAATGATGTTTTATTTGAGGATAGAGATGTTCACTCATTAAAGACAAATATCAATAATGGCAAAATTGTTAGGTTAAATAAACGAGCAAATAAAAGAAATTCTTCGAAGCAATTTATTCCTAAAGAGTATACTGGTGAAATTGATATCGAAGCTGATATAAATGAAATTTCTGGATATATTTCTGAAAATTCGCTTAGTATAAATGAATCAATATTTTTGCTAACACTAAATATTTTGTTTAAAGAGGGATTAATTACCAATTCTTCTCTTGATGAACTTTTAACTTTTAACAAATCCTACTATAAAAACAATTACTTATTAAGAATTTTAAAAAATTTCCTCAATAACATTAGTGGATTTACAATAGAACGAAAATGCGATGAACTTTTTAAAAAAAAAATCCCATTACACAACGATATTTTGGGTCTTATATACCAATCAATCAATTCTGAAGGAGAAAAAGCAAAACAAGGATCATATTATACTCCCCAAAATATCGTTGAAGGAATAATTGCTGATTATGTAAAAAAAGACCAGAAAATATTAGATCCCTGTTGTGGAACTGGACAATTTCTTTTAATAGCTAGTGATTTTATTTCAAATCCAAATTCTCTTTTTGGCTTCGACCTTGATTCAGTAGCGGTTTTTATAGCAAAAATAAATCTTATTATTAAGTATAAATCTTTTGACTTTAATCCGAATATATTTTGCAAGGATACTCTTCTTGACATTGATAGTTCTTCACTCTTTACTACAAAAGAGTATCCAGAGTTTTATGATTTAATATTAACAAATCCACCATGGGGATTGCATTTTGAGAATGGATCTTTAAGTTCACTCAAATCCATGTATCCAGATATTAAATCATACGAATCTTTTTCTTATTTTTTATCCAAAAGCATCGAAATACTGAATACTAATGGCATTTTATCATTTATTCTACCTGAATCAATTCTTAATATAAGGACACATAGTGATATTAGAAATACACTTTTAAAAAACACATCCATTCTAAAAATAACAAAACTTGGTCGTGCTTTTACAAATGTATTTACCAATGTTATTCGCATTGATTTGATGAAAACGAATCCTGTTGAAAATCATAAAATAAAAATAGTAGCAAATTCCGAATACTCAATAAATCAAAATAGATTCAACTTAAACCCTGATTTAATTTTTGATATCGATGTCAATGACTATGATAATTCTATAATAGAAAATGCATTTTCTCAACCTTATTCTACTCTTAAAAATAATGCAGATTGGGCTTTAGGCATTGTTACAGGTGACAATAAAAAGTTTATTAAAACTGTTAAAGACGAAGGATACGAAGAAATATTAAAAGGCAAAGATATAAACAAATATGCATTATCCGACACAAGCAATTATATTAAATTTGAACCAGAAAGATTTCAGCAAGTTGCACCAGTTGAAAAATATCGTGCCAAGGAGAAATTAATCTATAAGTTTATTTCAAGCAAGCTAGTATTCGCATATGATGATAAACAAAAGCTTACATTAAATAGCGCTAATATCATTATACCAAAAACAGACAATTACCCAATAAAAGTTATTTTAGCTTTATTTAACTCCTCTCTTTATCAGTTCATCTATCTAAAGAAATTCAATACAATTAAAGTTCTTCGAGGTAATCTTGAAAAGTTACCACTCCCAGAATTTTCTAAGGTAATAATTCGTGAAATAATAAGTCTTGTCGATAAAGTGCTGGCAAACGAAATAGACAGTACTATTATAGACAATTACGTATTAGATTTATTTAATATTACCGAAAAAGAAAAAGAACACATAATGAATAGTATTTAATCAAAACGGTATAACTGTCCTGGTTCAGCGTGAAATGGACTTTTGTTTAATTTAAGACTGTATAAACCTCTACAGAATTTTGTTTATAATTTTGCCAATAATTACTTCTGATTTCTTTAGCATTTTTCAATTTCAACTCTCTAATTTCCAATTTTTCATCAACCTTATTAAACCTGCCTTATGCAATAGGATTCAAAAAAGTCATGTAAATTATTATATTAGTTATACTTAAAACAAAAATAAAAGTAACCCAAATGGTTAATCTACCGATAGAATATTCGAGCAAACAAGTTACCCCTTTTGGCGGAATGAGTTTGATAAAACATTTCCTAGATCGCTTAGGAATAAGAGAGAAATTACAAGAACTGTCACTACCAGAAAAGGGATCAAATCGTTCCTATAATCCCACCCATATTATAGAGTCATTTTGGTTAAGTATCTGGACTGGCGCCTCACGCTATATACATGCGGATTGGTTACGTTATGATAAAACCCTCCAGTCAATATTTGGGTGGGATAAAACGCCATCACAAAGTACTTACAGTCGTTTTTTTGGTAAATTTTCTCAAAAGAGAAACACCGAAGTATTTCCAGAATTGCAACATTGGTTTTTAGAACAAGTAGAAATAGATAATATAACTTTGGATATAGATAGTACAGTAATAACAAGATATGGGAATCAAGAAGGTAGTGCCAAAGGATATAATCCACAGAAGAGAGGTCGAAACTCCCATCATCC